>Ga0209653_1000979_pt1 | contig 23967 bp, 34 predicted proteins | sample SaaInl6LU_22_DNA_FD_184644 | JGI IMG/M metagenome (GOLD analysis project Ga0209653, IMG submission 184644) | Marine microbial communities from expanding oxygen minimum zones in the Saanich Inlet - ESP_116LU_22_DNA (SPAdes) (version 2) | ecosystem: Environmental > Aquatic > Marine > Intertidal...
AAGAACAAACCAGTTCAGACGATAATCGAAAGATATATACAACTGAAGGGGTGCAAGTATGTCGATGAGATTATTCCCTATCAGACAGAAGCAGACTTGATGGACTTAATTAAGGTTCTCAACTTTGATGTTCGTATCATTGGAGAGGATTATCTAGAAAAAGATTTCACGGGGAAACAGTATTGTCTTGACAATTCAATCCCCATATACTATAATAGTAGACAACATACATTCTCTACAAGTGATTTGAGACAACGGATACAGGATTCATAATGACTAAAATTAAACCAAAAGATAAACCGCACTATGTGAACAACGCACAATTTTCTCAAGCAGTTGTTGAGTATGTGACAGAACTCAATGTAGCACGTGATAAGAATGAGACACTACCCAAAGTCCCTGATTACATCGCACATTGTTTCCTCAAGATTTGTGAGGGTCTTTCTCATAAGTCTAACTTTGTTCGTTATACCTATCGTGAAGAGATGGTGATGGATGCGGTAGAGAACTGTCTCAAGGCGATTGAGAACTACAATCTAGAAGCGGCAACACGCACAGGTAAACCTAATGCGTTTGCTTACTTCACACAAATCTCTTGGTTTGCTTTTCTTCGTCGTATTGAGAAAGAGAAGAAACAACAAGACATCAAGATGAAGTATATCAATCAGTCTGGTATTGAGAACTTCCTTGATAATGAATTGGGGGACGCACAGTCTGCCGCAGTCGCACAAGCATTTGTTGACCAACTTCGTATTCGTATTGATGAGGTCAAGGAGAAAGACTCTGAGTGGAAATCAATTGTGAAGAAGGAACGTAAGAAACGCACAGTGAAAGTAGATTCAGATTTAAGTAATTTTATAGTTGACTAATCTTGTTAAGTTTGGTATAATAAGAGAATGAAAAATTTATCATATCACGGAAAGACCGTAGAACAAGCAAGATGGGTTCTGGAGTACTTCGGAACACCTGAGTATCGTGAGTTCTACAAAGATAATGAATCGTTTCAATCTTGGTTGGACGATTGTCATCAGGTATTAGAATCAGAAAGGTTGAGTTACTAATGGATAAAGTGAAGAAAGTGGAGCAACGCAAGTTGCGTAAGAAGGCAATCAAACTACAGAATATGAGTTCTGTGAAGTTGACTATGGCAGAAGCGTTGAAGAGAGCGAGTAATAAAGATGAAAATTGAGATTAATAAACAATATATGATTTACCCATATAACAGATGGTCAGTCGAAGAAGGAGAACTTCTGGTTGGTTCGGACGATAAGAAGTTTATTGTTCGGACAGAATGGAAAGGTGGAACTTTTCTTGTAACGCCTAAGGACGAAGATGAATGTGAGGTATTACAAATCGCAGTAGACGCTGAGGATGATGACCGACACAATGAGTTGGTCAGTAGTTACTTCGCTGAGTTTGAGTTATATGAAACCACTGATGGTAATAACGAGATTGACTTTACTCTTACTGAGTTTACTGATGAAGAACAAGAACAAATCCAAGAAACTTATGACGAGGATTGGTTCAGTGGATTGGAAGAATTGGGTTATAGCCCTGAAGACGGTTGGTTTACATTATGGGGAAAAGTGGTAGCAGAAGAATATGAAAATAGCGATTCTTAATGATACCCATTGTGGTATCCGCAATTCTTCTGACATCTTTATGGACTACCAAGAACGCTTCTACAGCGAAGTATTCTTTCCATATCTGTTAGAGAATGACATCAAACACATTCTGCACTTGGGTGATTACTACGACAATCGTAAGACAATCAACTTCAAGGCACTGCAACACAATCGTAAAATCTTTCTTGAACCTTTACGCAAACATGGCATCACGATGGACATCATCATTGGTAACCATGACATGTATTTCAAGAACACGACAGAGTTGAATGCGCTCAAAGAGTTGCAGGGTCACTATATGAATGAGGTCAATCTCGTTTTAGAACCAAGAGTAATGGACTACGATGGTCTGAAGATTGGTCTTGTGCCTTGGATTTGTCAAGAGAACGAAGAACAGTCTGTTGATTTCATCAAGACATGTAAGGCAGACTTTATTGGCGCACACCTAGAACTCGCAGGGTTTGAGATGCAGAAGGGTATGCCATGTATGGATGGTATGTCACCGAAACTATTTGAACGTTTTGAATCAGTCCTGTCAGGACACTTCCATGCGAAGTCGTCACAGGGTAACATTCACTATCTGGGTAGTCAGATGGAGTTCTTCTGGAACGATTGTAACGACCCAAAACATTTCCACGTTCTTGACACAGACACTCGTGAGTTGACTGCTGTTCGTAATCCGATTACTATCTATGAGAAAATCTATTACGACCACGAGAACATGAATAAGTTCAAAGACCTTTCTTATCTTGATAGTAAGTTTGTAAAGGTTATTGTGACGAACAAGGGTGACCCTTATGAGTTTGAACGTTTCATTGACCGTGTTCAGGCACAGAAGATTCATGAGTTGAAAATCCAAGAAGACTTCAAAGAGTTTATTGGTGAGAATGTTGGTGACGAGGAAATCTCACTTGAGGATACCGAACAGATTGTCTTTGATTATATTGACGCAGTTAATACAGACCTAGATAAATCACGTATCAAGAAAGAGATTTCTGACCTAATGAAAGAAGCCCAAACGATGGAGATTGTATAATGGGATTAGGATTTGATGATGGATTTGCCCCCAAAGAAGGATTCTGGGAACATGTGTGTCCCGTCCATGGCGGTAAGATTGGATTTGAGAAAGGTGTTGAATGTGATTGGTGTGGTGCAGTAGAAGAAGACGACGAAAAAACTTCTTGACATCTACCCTAGCATTTGATATAATGTTTACATGATTAATTTTGAAAAACTAAGATTCAAAAACTTCTTGTCAACTGGTAATAACTTTACCGAGATTGACTTTGAGGTGTCTCCTACTACTCTTGTGGTGGGACACAACGGTGCGGGTAAATCTACCTTACTGGACGCACTCTCCTTCGCCCTGTTCGGTAAACCGCATCGTAAGATTTCTAAGCCACAACTTGTCAACTCTATCAATCAGAAGGGATTGTTAGTTGAAGTTGAGTTTAGAATCGGTTCACAAAAATATAAAGTTGTCCGTGGTATCAAACCAGCAAAGTTTGAAATCTGGGTCAATGGTAATATGGTGAACCAAAATTCTCATGCGCGTGAGTATCAATCGATGCTTGAGAATAATATAATCAAGTTGAACCACAAGTCCTTCCATCAGATTGTGGTCTTGGGGTCTTCATCCTTTGTGCCTTTCATGCAACTCTCCTCTCTCGCACGGCGTGAAGTGATTGAAGACCTACTTGATATCAATGTGTTCAGTAAGATGAATGGATTGTTAAAGGAACGAATGTCTATCCTCAAAGACAAGATTAGTGATAACGGTCATCAATTGAATATGGTGGAGACCAAAATCAATGCACAGAAGAAGTATCTCCGTGACCTGAGTGAAATAACTGCACAGCAGAAAAAAGAGAAACTCGACACAATCAAATCTTTGCAGGAAGACATTCGTGTCCTGAATGAGAAGAATGAGGAACTGACAAATGAAATCACTGAGAAGTCCCCAAGTATCAATGAAGGAACAACTAAGGTATCTGAGGATATTGCCTCCATTGATAAATACATGGCGCAGTTCAAAACGCAACAAAAAGAAGTTGTCAAGCAGGCGAAGTTTTTCGAAGAGAACGATACGTGTCCAACATGTGAACAAGACATTGATGAGACAACGAAGAACTATCATCTCGACAAATGTAAAACCAAAGCGGGGACTATTAAAAACGCACTCGACATTGGTGAAGTCAAAAGAGAAACTCTACTCGCGCAACAAGAAGAGTTGCAAACAAAGATGGACAATATACGGGAATGGCAGTCAAAGGTCAATGCAAATAATCAAGAGATTGGGTCAATTAACCGAACCATCGATGGACTTAACAATGACCTTGCCCGTATCGATAATGAGACGGGCGACCTATCGGAAGCCAATGCAGACCTAGAAACTCTTCGAGTAGACAAAGAAACACTCCAAGAAGAGAAGTATAAACTGAGTGAACAGAACTCATACTATCGTGTCAATGCAGAACTACTGAAAGATACTGGCATTAAGACCAAGATTATCAAACAGTATCTACCTGTTATTAACAAACTGACCAATGAGTATCTACAAATCCTTGACTTCTATGTTCACTTCAATCTTGACGAATCTTTTGTTGAGACTATTCGTTCAAGACACCGTGACGCATTTTCCTATGACTCATTCAGTGAAGGCGAGAAACAACGTATTGACCTATCACTGTTGTTCACATGGCGACAGATTGCAAAGATGAAGAACTCTGTTGCTACCAATCTCCTTGTCCTTGACGAAACATTTGATTCGTCTCTGGATGAAGATGGTATCGAGAACCTGATGAAGATTATTTCTTCGGTTGCCGAAGACACCAACGTCTTTATCATTTCTCACAAATCGGAATTGGAAGACGCAGCTTTCCAACGCAGAATTGAATTCGTGAAAGAAAAAAACTTCAGTAAATTGAAGAAAGCTGCTTGACAAATAACCGACAATATGGTATGATACAATTATAAACTTAGAAAAGGAATATATTATGGAATTATCCGATACTACACTTAATGTTCTAAAGAACTATTCAACAATCAACCCTAACATTGTTATCACTGAAGGTAACACAATCAAGACTATTTCAGTCGCTCGTAACGTATTGTCGTCAACCGAGTTGAACGAAACATTCCCACAATCATTTGGCATCTATGACCTCACCGAGTTTCTAAATGTCCTGTCACTTGTTGACACGCCACGTCTCAAGTTCGAGAAAGACTATGTTGTGGTCGGTGATTCTACTGGTCGTTCGTCGGTGAAGTATTTCTTCTCTGACCCTGAGATGTTGACTTCGCCTGGCAAGAACATCAATATGCCAGAAGCAGAAGTTAAATTTACCCTAGATACTGATACGTTGGGTAAAGTTAAACGAGCATCTGCGGCTCTGGGTCATGATGAGATTTCCATTACCCCAATCACAGGTGCGGTTCGTCTGTCAGTTATTGATAGTAAGGACTCCACGTCAAATGCATTCTCTATTGATGTAGAGGGTTCATATCCAGATGGTGTTGATTTCAACTTCATCATGAATGTTGGTAACCTAAAGGTTGTCAACGAAGACTTTGAGGTAGGTATCAGTTCGAAACTTATCTCACAGTTCAAGAGTAAACAATCACCGATTGAATACTTCATTGCACTTGAAAAATCATCAACATACGGAGCATAATGATGGCAAAAACACAGAAAGACCACACAGCAATCTACGAACTTGGTAACCGAGTTTCTCGTTCAACCGTTGCGGTAATTGATACCGTTGTTCAACGAGGTGGATTCAAAGGTGAAGAACTGTCCACTATTGGACAACTGCGCGACCAAGCGGTTCAGATTATCCAACTCTGCGAAGAGTTCCAATCTAGCCAAGGCGTAGACGACGAATAAGTCAAGGCGTTTCCTTTCCGCCGACTTATGGGTGGGGTGAGCGTCTCCTTTCCGCTCACCCCACTTTTTTATTGACTAATCGCATGTAATGTGATATACTTGTTTTTTATTATGGAGATTATATGAGTAAAGAATTCTTATGGGTCGAGAAGTATCGCCCCCAGACTATCCAAGAAACTATCCTACCAGACGAACTGAAAGAAACCTTTCAGAAGATTGTTGACTCTGGTGAGATACCCAACATGTTATTTACGGGGACTGCGGGTCTGGGTAAGACCACGGTTGCTCGTGCAATCTGTAACGAACTAGGTCTGGACTACATTGTAATCAATGGTTCGGAAGAAGGTAACATCGATACCCTGCGTGGTAAGATTAAACAGTTCGCATCGTCTGTGTCTCTGTCTGGCGGTTACAAGGTTGTTATCCTTGATGAGGCAGACTATCTCAATCCCCAATCTACACAACCAGCCCTGCGTGGGTTCATCGAAGAGTTCTCACAGAACTGTCGGTTCATTCTGACATGTAACTTCAAGAACCGTGTCATCGAACCCCTACACTCTCGTTGTGGTGTGTATGAGTTCAATGTCAAGACCAACAAAGACCGTGCTGTATTGGGACAATCATTCTTCTCTCGTTGTAAAGAGATTCTTATAACCGAAGGTATTGAGTTTAATGGCAAGGTTGTTGCCAATCTGGTGATGAAACACTTTCCTGATTTTCGTCGTGCGCTCAATGAGATGCAACGTGCGTCAATCGGTGGCAGTATCAATGCTGATGCGTTGATTGAAGACGAGAGTAAGTATACTGATTTGTATAAGTTTCTACGAGACAAAGACTTCAAGGGTATGCGTAAGTGGGTCGTGAACAACATCGACCTAGAACCAGCGTCTATCTTTCGGGGTATCTATGATAATGTGGAGACACATGTAAAACAACAAAGTATTCCACAACTCATTCTCATTCTTGCTGATTATCAATACAAGAATGCGTTTGTTGCAGACCATGAACTGAATATGGTTGCGTGTCTGACTGAGTGTATGGCTCAAGTAGAGTATGTGTGATGATTGAGTATCGCACATGGGAAAAGGTTATGGCTCGCTCATTGGACTATTATCTTGGTCGTAATGACGAAGATGAACCGAAAGTTCCTGTCTTAACTATGAGACAGGCACGACGAGGATTATATATAAGAATGGTGTTACAGTTAGTCAATTGGATTACCTGTTTCTTCATCATCGCAGGCGTAATCAGACATTGGGGGTAAATATGAAATATATTGTATCAGGGAAAAACGAACACAATCCAGACGAACGCAGTTGGTATTACGACGACTTCGGTAATCGATTAGACAAAGAGACTGGACAGTTTGTAGTTCTTGTTTCCAAAATAACAGAAGATTACAAACAACCGCCTATGGGATTGGTTAATATAGACGGTGAATGGTTACCAACGGTGAATGGTTACCAAAACAAATGGAGTTTGATTTTGGATAAGTGGGACAAGGCACATATGAAGACCGCACAAGTCTATGCGGAACTTTCGTCTGCCACACGACTCAAAGTCGGTTGTGTTATTGTAAAAGACAATCGTATTATTTCAATTGGGTATAATGGTATGCCGTCTGGTTGGACAAACGAATGTGAAGTCACTGACGAATACGGAAACATGCCAAAAACGAAACCAGAGGTGCTTCATGCGGAGACGAATGCAATCGCAAAAGTTGCGAAGTCGTCAGAATCGGCGGAGGGTGCAACACTATATACAACCTGCGCCCCCTGCCTCGACTGTGCAAAACTTATCTACCAAGCTGGTATATCAAGAGTTGTATACGGACACGGATACCGAAACGAAAAAGGATTGACTTTTCTTCAACAATGTGATATAGTGATAAACAATGAACCCATTTGATTATGTAAACAGTATAAATTATTCCACGGACACGGATACCGAAACGAAAAAGGATTGACTTTTCTTCAACAATGTGATATAGTGATAAACAATGAACCCATTTGATTATGTAAACAGTATAAATTATTCCAAGAAGGATGTCATGCAATCTCCCGAAGATGAGAAAGCATACAACTCCTTTATGGTCAACCGTAGTCTTTCATACTTCTCCGACACGGTCACTCTCGCAAATGAGATGAACCGTTATCATCATCTAGACTCTCGTCTACAATACCAATTTCTTATAAATATAGTCAGGAAACGGAAACGTTTCTCCAAGTGGGTAAAACCTGAATTAGAAAATGACCTTGAGTCGGTGAAAGAATACTATGGATACAGCAATGAAAAAGCACGTCAAATCCTACCACTTCTATCACCTTCTCAAATAGAAACAATAAAAGAAAAGGTGAATAAAGGTGGAAGAAAATAATTTAGTATCATGGAGTCCTGTGAATATGTTAGAGATTACTCTGGCAGAACCTGATGACTTCCTCAAAGTTCGTGAAACATTGACCCGCATTGGTGTCGCTTCTCGTAAAGAAAACAAGTTATTTCAATCATGTCATATTCTTCATAAGCAAGGACGATACTATATCGTTCACTTCAAAGAATTGTTTATGCTTGATGGTAAGAAAGCAAACCTAGAACAATCAGATGTTGAACGCCGTAACACCATTGCGACACTTCTTGCTGATTGGGGTCTGGTAGAGATTCAGAACAAAGAAGTTGCACAAGAATGTGCGCCTCTTCGTCAAATCAAGATTATCGGTTATAAAGAGAAAGACCAGTGGGAACTCTGTCCCAAGTATAACATCGGAAATAAATGATTAACTTCGAAGACCATATCGAAGACATTCGTAATAAACATCACTGGTGGACAAAGGTAGATACTTCAGGTTATTCTTGGAATGACATCATACCTTTGATTGATACTCATCCCGAAGAACATTACGATTGGAATCGAGAGAAACAGCGGTTGGGACTCAATAGGTTTCATGCGCGTGGTTCTGCTCCCCAGTTTGCCAAAGATACTTATCAGGAATTGGAAGAGTTCTTTATCCCCAAAGCACCAACCAAAGAGAAGTATGAGAAGGGTGCGCCGCAGATTACAAACATCGCCTTCTGTGGGTTTGGTCAATACTCTGGTTCATATCCCCGTCACAAGGATAGTATGGATGTGTTTCTGATACAGGTCATTAGTGAATGTCAAATCACTATTGGTTATAACGAAGAACCAAGAAACGCAGATGAGACTCGTCTGATGCGGCCTGGCGATGCGGTATGGATACCACGAGGGACTTGGCATCAACTCAAACCTAAGACATCACGAGTCACATTCTCATTTGGTTTTGAGAGTGATAAGGATTGTGACCCTGCGACATTTATTTAAGAATACCCCTTGACATTCAGGGACGGAGTTCTTATATATAGTAATGAAGATGCCGATAACGGGTCTTCTAATATGTCTTGCTAATTACATAGGAGATAACAGACATGACTAATCTAAAAGTAGGAAAACAACTATTCCCTAAATCCGCATTCATTGGTTTTGACCATTTGTTCAACGAACTAGAATATGCGACTAAACATGCGAATGACCACTATCCGCCTCATAACATTATCAAAGAGTCGGATGATGAGTTCACTATCGAAGTTGCTGTTGCAGGATTCACTCAGGACAATATCCATGTAGAACAGAAGGAACGTTCTCTCACCATCACAGGTGAGTATGAGAGTAAAGGCAGAGAAGTTATTCACCGTGGTATTTCCACACGAAACTTCAAACGTCAGTTCCGTCTCTCAGAGTATGTCGAAGTAACTGGAGCGTCTCTTACGGATGGTATTCTCGCAGTAAATCTGAAGTTAGAAATCCCAAAAGAGAAGCAGCCTCGTAGTATTAAAATCACTTAATCACGAGGAAAAAACATGACTGATTCTAAAATGATGGCCACAATGGTCAGCGGTAGTCTCGTAATGATGCTTGTCATCTTACAACCACTACTCGGTTAATAAACAAGGGGAGGCAGGGCAACTTGCCTCCCTATATATTTTATGAAAGCATTTATGATTGCCGACCTGAATAATCCAGTGTCGGTTCAATACACAGAGATTGCACTTGAGTCTTGGTCAAAACAAGACATCCTTGACATTGAAGTCATTCAGTGTTACACTCCTGATACAATCTCAGAACTAGAACCTCTCTATAACTGGCAACCCTTGCTTCACGGAATGCAGAGAGGTAAGATGAGTTCTCCGTCTGAGAGAGCTGGTGATATATCTCACTGGCAACTCATTAAGAAACGAGCAGAGAGTCGGTCAAGGTTCTATGTAATGGAACACGACTCATATCTACTTGATGCGGATGAGTTCAAGAGGCAGTTTGACTTTACGATGGAACACGGACTATCTTATGCGAATCATGGTTTGTTCATGTCCTGTTATTCGTTGTCACGAGTTGCTGCAATCTATATGCATGACTTGTTAGTAAATCAAGCGTTTCCGTTGAACGGCGGCCCCTATGGATGTGTGGAGAGACTGGTGAAGACATATCTATCAAACAATCGTGAGAACTGGGGAAGATATACATGGATGTGTCATCATCCCAATATCCCTCATGTCAATGTCGGTAGGACATCCGAAGAGTTGAGAGATACATATAACTATCCCGCAAAGACCAGTCCCTTCAAACTTGCTTCCACCCAAGTCATATCCAAGTCATTTGGCATAACCCAACAACATGACGGTATGAAGAACGAACCTTGGAAAAGAATCAAAGGATTTAAAATTATTGATTGACTTTATGTGATTAATCCTGTATAATGTAAATATATCATGAGGAATTATTATGGATTTTTATACATCGGTTGAACGGTTTGGCAACCAACTACTATATCGTGGATATTCTGACGGACAACAAGTCAAGAAGAAGATTCCATTCAAACCAACTCTATTTGTAAATGGCGACACTGGTAGTGGGTGGTCATCACTCGATGGTCGTTCTGTTGAACCTATGACGTTTGACTCTATGCGTGATGCTACAGACTTCACGAAACGATACGAACACGTTGACAACTTCAAAACATATGGTATGAACAACTTCGTCTCGCAGTTCATTGCGGAGAAGTTTCCTGTTGAAATCAAATACAATCGTGATGACATCATCGTCTCTACGATTGACATTGAGGTCGCGTCTGATGAAGGTTTCCCCGAACCAGACCAAGCGGACTATCCTGTCATCTCTATCGCTATCAAGTCAAGTAAGGAATCGTTCTATCGTGTCTGGGGTATGGGTGATTATAATCCTGAACTGAATGACAATGAGATTTATTATTTCAAGTGTGAGAATGAACTTGACCTGTTGATGAAGTTCATTGACTACTGGTCACAACACGGTATGCCTGATGTGGTGACGGGTTGGAACTCTAAAGGTTTTGATATTCCGTATCTCGTTAATAGAACAAGAAAAGTAATCGGTGAGGAATCAGTCAAACGATTCTCTCCGTGGGGTGTGGTGAATGCCCGCAAGGTTCGTTCTAATAAGTTTGGTATGAATGAGACCAACACCTATGACATCATGGGTGTCGCGCAACTTGATTACTATGATTTGTTCAAGAAGTTCACATACAACACGCTCGGTCAACAAGAGTCCTATCGACTTGACCACATTGCGAATGTTGTGTTGGGTGAGCGCAAACTATCCTATGACGAGTTCGGTAATCTACACACACTCTACAAAGAGAACTATCAGAAGTTTATTGACTACAACATCAAGGACGTTGAACTGGTTGATAAACTGGATGAGAACCTCGGTCTTCTTGACCTCGCATTTACACTGGCCTACAAAGGCGGTGTGAACTATGAGGATGTTCTGGGGACGACTGCTATCTGGGACTCTATCATCTATCGTCTTCTGAACAAACAGAAGACTGCGGTTCCTGCGAAGGTAGAGAAACTCAAAGGTGACTATGCGGGTGGATATGTGAAAGACCCTATGGTCGGTTCGCATGACTGGGTAGTATCCTTTGACTTGAACTCTCTGTATCCAAACATCATCGTTCAATACAACATGTCACCCGAAACAGTCGTTGATGGTCTGACCCACACATCTGTTGAACACATGTTGCGTGGACAAACTGAGACTGATAAGAACTACGCACTTGCGCCTAGTGGTGTTCGTTTCCGCCGCGACAAGGAAGGCATCATTCCAAGTGTGATTAAACAGTATTACTCTGAACGCCGCATCATCAAGAAGGAGATGTTGGACGCACAACAAGAGTATGAAAAGAATCCAACCAAACCACTCGCAAACAAAATCGCTACGTTGGACAACCAACAGATGGCGATTAAAATCCTCATGAACAGTTTGTATGGTGCGTTGGGTAATCGATGGTTTCGTTACTTTGACCAAAGAGTTGCGGAGTCCATCACCCTTGCGGGTCAGTTGTCAATCAAGTGGGCTGAACGTGCGGTCAACAAGGAGATGAATAAACTCCTTGAGACTCATGATGATGATTATGTTATTGCGATTGACACTGACTCGCTTTATATTAATATGAATGATTTGGTCACCAAGTTCAATCCCAAAGACCCTGTGAAGTTTCTTGATAAGATTTCGTCTGACCACTTCGAGAAAGTTCTGGAGAAGTCATACCAAGAACTCGCAGACTACACCAATGCGTATACCAATCGTATGGAGATGGGTCGTGAGGTGATTGCTGACCGTGGTATCTGGGTTGCGAAGAAACGTTACATTCTCAATGTTCACAACTCTGAGGGTGTTCAGTATGCGACACCTAAACTCAAGATGATGGGTATTGAGGCGGTCAAGTCATCTACTCCCCAAGTCGTGCGTGACAAATTCAAAGAAATCTTTCGTGTGATTATCGAGGGGACTGAGGACGATACGCAGAAGTTTATTCGTGACTTCCGCACCGACTTCACCAGTCTTCCTGCCGAAGATGTCTCGTTTCCTCGTGGTGTATCTGATGTAAATAAATGGTCTGACCGCAAGACTATCTACAAGAAGGGGACACCGATTCATGTGCGTGGTGCGTTACTATATAATCACTACACCAAGGATATCAAACGGTATGAGACTATCAAGAATGGTGAGAAGGTAAAGTTTATTTATCTCAAGACGCCCAATCCTATCAAGGAGAATGTCATCTCGTATCCTGTCAACCTGCCTCGTGAACTCGCACTAGAGAAGTATGTAGACTATGACAAGATGTTCTCTAAGACATTCCTTGACCCACTTGACCCTATCCTAGAGGCAGTTGGTTGGACGGCTGAACCTGTCGCACAACTGGACATGTTTTTTGCTTGACAAAACTTGTTCTTTGTGTCACAATAAGACATAAGGTTGAGAAAGGATTGATACCATGATAGATGCTGAAACTTTAGTAGATGAAAAAACTCGTCATCAGAGAATGACTCATGTTGATTTGAACGAAGAATGTATTATTAGTGATACTCTATATGAGACAAAATCGGGACTACGCGCCCCGTCAATCGAATATCGTAAATCACTAGCTGAATATACAAATACTAATTTACCAACGGGACATGATTATCACGCATGTCACGCATGTAATAATGGTAAATGTATAAACCCTAAACATCTCTACTGGGGAACTCCAAAGGAAAATGAAGACGATTTATTGAAATATTACGATTCGTTATGGAACGGAAAGAGAAAGAGAAAAAAATATATCACTAAACGGGACATAATGATGTCTGTAAAACTATCTGATTATGACCAAGCAGTATCATCTGGTCAAATTAAAGAGATGCATAAGATAACAAATCCCATACCCACACGAGAATTTGCAAATATAGGAGATACTATTCTAGTTGCAATTCCAGAAGAGAAGAGCTCTTATCATTCTCATTATGTAATGAGAACAAACCCACATCCACAGGCAACAGCTAAAAAACACCGTCAAAGTCTTTTATTGAAACCTCACGAAGAGAATGCATTTCATATTTCATGTATTCACGCCATCTCTCTATTCTTTGAAAATCATCCACACAAAGAACGTGGATGGATACCTACTGAATTAGTAGAACAGTGGTTGTATGCATGGGACAGAGGTGAGGTTAGAACCAGAGAAGATTTATTCTCACTTTATGAGAGTTGGAAACCTAATAATTTGATATTCCTTACTTGACAAATCCCCTTGAGTGTGGTATTATAACATAATGAAATATTCACTGACAATATTTAAGAATACGTTTGACAACAAGACTCATCGTGTTCAAGAGTTTGACTCTTGGTCTGCGTTTGAGGACTTGTTGTATTCTCTGTCACAACAGAAAGGTGAAAAAGGTGGAAACAATTCTTCTCCTCTTATTAGTCCTGCTCGTTATTTTTCCGACACTACAAGGTCTAATAAAAATGTTGATTATTGGAGTTGGGCTTGTCTGGATGTTGATGATTATCCTACTACTTCTATAGAACAACTCAAATCAAATCTATACAGGATGTTTGGTGGGTATCACTATGTGTGTTACTCCACTGCCTCGTCACGTCCTGAACAACTGAAATTTCGTCTGGTTTTTCCTCTAACTCGTAATGTCTATGCGAAGGACTTACCACACTTTTGGTTCGCAATGAATAAACAGTTTGGTGAGTTGGGTGACGAACAGACCAAAGACTTGTCACGTATGTATTATGTCCCTGCACAGTATCCTGATGCCGAGAGTTTCATCTTTACCAATGAGGGTGTGAAGATTGACCCTGATATGTTGATGAATAAACACTCTTATGTTGAGACACAGGGTAAGACCTTTATGGACAGACTACCACCTGAGTTACAGAAGGCAGTAATGGAGCATCGTAAAAACTCCCTAGATAATACCGATATCACTTGGACATCATATCGTGACTGCCCGTTCTTTCCTAGAAAACTAGAACAGGAATATCGTTCTATCACTGGGACTGGGTGGTATCACAAGATGTATCAGATTATGATTGCTGTCGCTGGTAACGCAGTATCCAAGGGTTATCCAATCAGTGCAAGTCAGATATCGCAGTTATGTTCTGAGTTAGACCGTGAGACTGGTAACTGGTATGAAAACCGACCACTAGATAAAGAAGCAGACCGAGCATTAGAATACATTTATAGGAACGGATAATGAGAATACTAATAACAGGTGGGGCGGGATTCATTGCGAGTCACCTTGCCGATTCACTATTAGAGGATGGGTTTGATGTTGTCGGTCTTGATAACTACAACACATTCTATGACCCTGTGTTGAAGAAACAACGGGTAGAATACTTTGGACATGAAGTCTATGAGTGTGACCTCAAGGACTTTGATGACCTTGACAATGCATTCCAAACAATCAAACCGAATATTGTTATTCATCTTGCTGCTCGTGCGAATGTGCGTGACTCATTCGGTAAAGAACGCATCTATCACCAAGACAATATTGATGCGACTCAAAATCTCATTGAAATCTGTAAGATGTATGAGGTTCAAAAGGTTGTGTATGCATCAACCAGTTCGGTCTATGGTGGAACACCCATTCCTAAGACTGGTTGGGTAGAAGACCAAGTGACAGGACATCAGTTGAACGCATATGCATACACTAAGTATGTAAACGAATGTCAGTTCAAAATCTCTGGTCTGAACAATGTGGGTCTTCGGTTCTTCACTGTCTACGGGCCGTGGGGTAGACCAGATATGGCACTCTTTCAGTTCACCGATAACATCGTAAAGGGTAAACCGATTCAGGCATTCAACTATGGTGATATGAAAAGAGACTTTACCTATGTCGGAGATATCGTCAATGGCATCAAAACGATTTTGTTTGAGGATGTTCCGTCCAATGAAATCTATAATATTGGTCGTGGTAAACAAGTAGAACTGATGCACTTTATTGAGTGTATAAGTAAAGAGTTAGGTAGGGAAGCAGACATTGAACTTGCTCCCCGTCATCCAGCAGATACGCTGGAAACTTGGAGTAACACTGGAAAACTCCGAGAACTGGGTTACAAACCCAAAGTGAATATCGAACAAGGTGTGGAAGCATTTGTTCGTTGGTATAAAGACTACTATGGAGTAAACTAAATGAGTGAAACTATTGAACATCAACCACAAGGATATGAGAAACTAAGAATCGGTATTGTCGGTCATGGTTTTGTTGGAGGCGCTGTAGATTACGCATTCACACATGAACATATCGAAAAGTTTTATGTTGACCCAAAATATGATACGACTATTGATGACCTGTTAGAATGGCAACCACATGTGTCGTTTATCTGTGCGCCAACACCAATGGCAGAAAGCGGTTTCGTAGACGCATCAATCGTTGAAGATGCCGCATTGAAACTACTGGAACATACTGAAGGTGGGGTTGTTATCAAATCAACAATCACTCCAGATATTGTTGACCGTATCTTCTCGTCGGTGTTTGAAGATGATGTGAAAAGATTGACGGTCAACCCTGAGTTTCTTACTGAGTCAAACGCAAAAGAACAGTTTGTGAATGCGAAGTATCACATTATTGGTGGACACCCAGATGCGTGTCGTGGTCTTGCGGAACTCTATACCGTGTATAGTCTCTGCACTGCTGATGAGTATATCTTTACTGCTGCCGCAGAAGCTGCGTTTGTTAAGTATGGTGTAAACTCATTCCTCGCAACCAAAGTGACTTTCTTCAATCAACTCTATGATGCGATTGCTAAGTTCGGTGGTAACTATCCTACGATTGTTAATGCGATTGGTAAAGACCCTCGTATCGGTCTTGGTCATACTCGTGTGCCTGGCTATGATGGTAAACGTGGATTCGGTGGGGCATGTTTTCCCAAAGACACAAAAGCATTTACATTGTTTGATAAAGACTTGACATTACTTGAGAAATGTGTTACTATTAACAATGAATATCGTAAACAATATGACCTAGATGAACGTGAGGAGTCAAACAATGTCGATTATGGACAAACTGAAGAAGAACAGCAAAATCAAGACGACAGAGGTTCTGTCGGAGAGTAAGTTCTTCACAGAGAAAGATATGGTGCAGACCGATGTTCCGATGGTGAATGTCGCTCTGTCTGGAAGTATTGACGGTGGTGTCACGCCAGGACTTACAGTCCTCGCAGGCCCAAGTAAGCACTTTAAGACCTCTTTTGCCCTGCTGATGGCGGGTGCATATCTAAGAGAGAAGAAAGATGCAGTTCTGCTTTTCTATGATAGTGAGTTTGGTTCACCCCAGTCTTACTTCGAGCAGTTCGGGATTGACACCAGCCGAGTTCTGCATACGCCGATTGCGAATGTAGAGGAACTCAAGTTTGATTTGATTGGTCAACTTGAGGAACTGACACGAGAAGATAATGTCATCGTTGTCATCGACTCTATTGGTAACCTTGCATCTAAGAAAGAACTCGAAGATGCAATCAATGAAAAGTCGGTTGCAGATATGTCTCGTGCTAAAGCATTGAAAGGTTTGTTCCGTATGGTAACTCCCTACCTGACCATGAAGAACATTCCTATGCTTGCCGTCAACCACACATATAAAGAGATTGGTCTCTTCCCTAAAGACATCGTTGGTGGTGGGACTGGTATCTATTATAGTGCCGATAACATCTGGATTCTGGGTCGTCAACAAGACAAACAAGGCACAGAAATCAAAGGTTATCATTTTGTAATCAATGTAGAGAAATCTCGTTATGTTAAAGAGAAAAGTAAAATCCCTATTTCAGTATCTTGGGAAGGTGGTGTCCAACGTTTTAGTGGTCTCTTGGATGTTGCTCTTGCTGGTGGGTATGTTGTTAAGCCTTCCAATGGTTGGTATAGTGTTGCTGGTGATGAACGGAAAGTTCGCCTCGCAGAAACACTCACAAAGGAATTTTGGACTCCCGTCTTCGAGAACACCGACTTCGCAGAGTTCATCAAATCCCAATACTCAATCGGACTCGCCCAAAAAGTAGATATGGATGAGATTGTAGATGCCCAATGATATTGTAAGTATGTTGAGTGAGAATGTCCATTATGACATTATTCCCGCAGAGAATGATGAACACGGATGGCATATTCGTATCAATGAAGAGTTTCCTGAGACGGTAATCTCCTTCGGTGCGATTGAGTATACTGGTGAAGATTTGGATGACGATGAAGGTTATCTGTCATTCAACTTCGCCATTGTCTCATCACCTGACCCCGACCTGACAACAGAAGACTTGACATTGCAGGAGTATTGTGGTAGAATACTAAACTCAATACTAGAGAAGGCAATCACTGACGGGACACTTATGGCTCGTGATAATAAGACGGGGGAGATTCTCGCCAGTGAAGAAACACTTGACGACATGAAGGAGATATACGATGAACATCAATCTGGAACAGACGATACTGAGGAATCTGTTAACTAATGATGAGTATATGCGGAAAGTCGGTGCGTTTCTTTCGCCAGATTATTTCCAAGGTGTATACAAGGGTCTTTTCAAAGAAGTCACAAAGTTCGTCGCAGACTACAACAAACTGCCTACACTCGAAGCATTCAAGATTGAGATAGACCAGAACAATCGTTTGAGTGAGGATGACTATCGTTCCTCTATTGACCTTCTTCCTGACCTCTTCACTCCTGAACCAGAGAACCTCGAATGGTTGGTTGAACGCACCGAGAAGTGGTGTCAAGACCGTGCCGTGTTCAACGCAGTGATGGAGTCTATCTCTATCATTGATGGTAAACATGCGACTCTACAGAAGAACGCAATCCCTGATGTGTTGAGTAAGGCTCTGGGTGTGACCTTTGATACAAACATCGGTCATGATTATCTGGAGAATGTGGATGGTCGTTATGACTTCTATCATGAACAAGAAGAACGCATTCCGTTTGACCTTGAATACTTCAACCAGATTACTAAGGGTGGATTACCTAACAAGACACTGAACATCGCCCTTGCAGGCACGGGTGTAGGTAAGTCTCTGTTCATGTGTCATTGTGCTGCTTCTGGGTTGTCGCAGGGTCGTAATGTTCTCTACATCACTATGGAGATGGCAGAGGAACGCATCGCAGAACGTATTGATGCGAACTTACTGAATGTCCCGATTGACCAACTGGAGAACTTATCAAAAGATATGTTCACCGATAAGGTGTCACAGATTGCTGCGAAGACACAGGGTAAACTTATTATCAAAGAATACCCGACTGGTCAAGCACACGCGAATCACTTCCGTGCGTTATTAAATGAACTGAAACTGAAGAAGAACTTTGTGCCAGAACTTATCTTTATTGATTATCTAAATATCTGTGCGTCAAGTCGAATGAAAGGAATGGGCGGTGCTATCAACTCATATTCATACATTAAAAGTATTGCAGAAGAACTTAGAGGACTCGCCGTCGAGTTCAACGTTCCGATTGTATCTGCAACGCAGACGACTCGTTCTGGTTATTCTAATGACGATGTTGGGCTTGAAGATACGTCCGAATCTTTTGGATTACCCGCGACCGCAGACCTCATGTTCGCACTCATCTCAAACGACGAACTGAATAGTCTGGGTAAGATATTAGTCAAACAGTTGAAGAACCGATATAATGACCCGACAAAACACAACCGTTTCACGTTGAAGGTTGACCGAGCAAAGATGCGTCTGTCTGATGATGACGATGATGCTGGTGTTGTCAATCACGAACCAGTGTTCGATAAGTCCAACACACAGGAACATATAGAGAAGTTTAAAGACTTCAAAATGGAGTAGATATGTATATCTCAATAGAAATGATAATTACCTTCGTATGTGTGTTCTTCGCATTTCATGTGGGAAAATATTTTGGACTTCGTGAGGGGTATAACGATGGATTGGATGACGGTTCGGTTGCGGCCGCACGGGCAGTCTTTAATCTTGTTCGTAAAGAATATGGTGTCAATCTTTCGAATGCAGATATTGAGACTATGATATCAACAATAGAAATTCGTTTAGGAAATGGAGATGTTATAAAATGAGTGAAGTAAATCTAATCGCACTGAGTAGTCCGAGCGCAATCACCGAATGTCATACCGCAGGTGAACTGATTGCATATACCGCAAGAGTAAGCAATCCTGCAAATCAAAACAACACTGAGACCGCTCCTCGTCTTTTGAGTTATCTTATTCGTGAGCAACATTGGTCACCGTTTGAGATGGTGCATATGACTCTTGAAATCAAAACGACTCGTGACATTGCACGTCAGATTTTGCGTCACCGCTCGTTCTCATTCCAAGAGTTCTCTCAACGGTATGCTGTTGCGCCAGGATTTGAGTCACGCGAAGCACGACTACAGGATGAGAAGAACCGTCAGAACTCTGTAGAGACTGATGACCGCAACTTGAATGAGTGGTGGCAGATGGAACAGAAGAAAGTCCAAGCACGTGCTGAGATGTCCTATAAAGATGCACTCTCAAAGGGTGTCGCAAAGGAACAAGCACGAGCATTGTTACCCGAAGGTCTAACCCAATCGACATTGTATATGGCAGGTTCTTTGCGTTCTTGGATTCACTATTGTGAACTTCGCCGTGGTAACGGAACACAGAAGGAACATATGGAAGTCGCAGATAAGTGTTGGGAAATCATTGGTGTTCACTTCCCTGATATCATCGAAGTACTGAATGACTGAGATTACACTCCGCAATAAAGAGTTTATGAAACTTCTTGATGATACTGTTGAGAAGTTTCTAGAACATCGTGACCTGATGACTGAGTTATCAGAGGTGTTAGGCCCTGCACCGATTGGTAAGGGTGAACAGTATTGCCAACCCGACCATCTTTGGGAGATGATGAAAAGAGACCATATAGGATTTCCAGAAGAAGGTTATGGATTTCAAGTATCACAAGGAGCAAAGAGAAGACCAGACATCTTTGAACCCCTGAAGTTGTGGACTAAGAATGAACTGGTTCGCATCTTTGGTGCGAATAATAACTCTCTTACGTCATACTATCCGCCCAATGGGTTTGTGGGGTGGCACACTAACTGGAATGCATTTGGTTATCAGTGTATCATGACATGGAGTGAGTCTGGTGATGGATACTTTACTTATTATGATAAGAAGAAAGATGAGATTGTTACTGAGTATGATGTAAAGGGTTGGCAGGCACGGTGGTATAGATTTGGTCGTGAAGATGAACCAGAACATCATTGTTGGCACGCTGCATGGACTAACTGTCCTCGTTTCACTCTTGCTTTCAAGTTTCCGTATGGTCATCAGACTGAGAGACACAACCAAGCGTATGATGCAATCCAAGATTTGATTTATGAGATGGAAACCGCTTGACTTTTGTGTTAATGTTTGATATACTATATAAATGATGAAAAAACTTATTAGTCTATTGACTATCAGTGTTATTGCCGTATCTTCGGCCATGGCACTCAAACCAGAATCTATCTTATATCAAGAAGGAACAGATTGGGGCGCAGAGTTTAGTCAAGATGATATCTATTGTCTTGCACTAAACATTTATCATGAGGCAAGAAATGATAATCTTGCGGGTAAGGTGTCTGTGTCTGATGTCGTCTTTAATCGTATGCTTGATGCTCGGTATCCTAATACAATCTGTGATGTTGTTGAACAATCTGTGTTGTCTAAATGGCATCTCAAACAGGGTCGTGAAGTTCCTGTTCGCAATATGTGTCAGTTCTCTTGGTTCTGTGATGGTCTACCCGACACACCTCGGCGAGGTAAGTCTTGGGATGAATCTAGACTAATTGCAAAAAACTTCTTGACTTATGGTGAGTATCGTGGTATAACAGAAGGTGCAACACACTATCATGCAATCTACGTGGAACCCAGCTGGGCGACATCAAAGGGTATGCATATGATTGGAAGAATTGGCGAACATATATTTTATAGGTGGAAATAATGGCATATTTTAAGAAACAATACAATCTCCCTGCTGGTTTTGATGGAACACCAACAGACATCAGCAAATACAAAATTGATTACAAATACAATGAAGATAAGTATCTGAGTGAATTGACAGAATATGTCAATGCGACTTATGGTGAACACTATTCTAAGAACAAGTTTCAAGCAACTGAGTTTATTATTGATGGTGGCCACGGTGATGGTTTCTGTATTGGTAACATCATGAAGTATGCACAACGATATGGTAACAAAGATGGTTACAATCGAAAAGACCTGTTGAAAGTGTTGCACTATGCACTCATTCAACTTCATGTTCATGACCACAATGGAAGAAACTAATGTCTAGAGTAGCTATCACGGGAATAGGTCTTGTTGACACATTGGGTAATAATCCAGACCTGTGTTTTGACAACTATCTCAATAAGGAAAATTATCCAGAGCCATATAAGTATGAAGATACTATACTGAGTCACTTGAAATGTTTCTATTCTGACTATGACCTTCTTGTTCCTGATGGTATCAAGAATTCAATTTATGCATCACTTCATAAAGTGAATAAGTTGGGACTTCACAGTGTTGAACAAGCGCTTGATGGTATTCCTAAATCTTCAAATGTTGCGGTTGTCTATTCGACACCGACAGCGGCTGGTGAGACGAATTGTCCCTTCTATGAGTTTTGTAGTCACGGTGGAAAAAGACTTAGACCGAGACAGATAATTCAGGCACACAAGGATTTCTTGGTTGGACTGATTCCACAGATTTATGACTTTCATGGTATTACGACATCGATGTATGCCGCCTGTTCAACATCACTCTATAATCTTGATTATGCGGTTCGTATTCTTGATGATTATGATTATGTTGTTGTGGGTGGTTCTGATGTCGGAACAGAACTAAGTGAACTTGCGTGGTTCAATGAAATTGGTGCTATTGGAACTCACTCTGCTCCATACGACCAAGACCGTGATGGGTTTATTATGGGCGAGGGTGGTGGTTGTCTTATTCTAGAGAAAGAAGAAGATGCTATCAAAAGAGGTGCGACTATCTATGGTTATATACACAGTATAGGTATGGGTAATGATGGGTCTGCTGGTTCTGCTACTGCTCCAGATTTAAATTCTTCGGGTATCAAACGAGCAATGAAAAATACTATTTTCGATGCTAGTCAAATCGCCTTTGTCAATTCCCACGGAACATCTACCCCGATTGGTGATGAGTTGGAATATAATGCAATCCGAGAGGTTGTGGGGGATGTTCCTGTAGTTAGTTTTAAGTCTAAGATTGGACACACAATGGGGGCGAGTGGTGTTATCGAATTGATTTATACACTGAAAGCCCTCAACCTTGGCGTTGTCCCACAGAATCACAACATAAAGAATTCTGTATGTGATGTCCCAACAAAGGTTGGTGAAACAAATAAGAAATTCGCACTCAAGAATAGTCTTGGGTTCGGTGGCAAAAATGTATCAGTATTAGTAGAAGGAATATAGTATGAATAGAAAACTACAACGCACAACAAACGCCGCAATCAAAGGTGTCAACTACATCGATGGTGAACTCGCTATGTGGGGTGAAAAATACTCTGGTGGTGGGGCGATTCCTAAGTCAGTGAAACGCAGGGTTGCACGACTTGTCGAAGCACGTAAGGTTGCGGTTGATATGCAAAACGAGAAAGAACCTCAAAACGACATCGAAAAAAAGATGCTTGAAATGGAAAAAAGTTCTTGACATTCCTGTATTACCATGTTATTATGAATATGAAACTAAGGAAAGGAAAGTTTATGAACTATGTAACTGGTAATTATGATGTCACGGGGACTTGTCTCCAAGGCAAAATCAATACATCTTATGACCGTTTGGTTAAATTATTTGGTGAACCTACTAAATTTGATGATGGTGATGGGAAGATTCAGGTAGAATGGATGATGAAGTTCACTGACGGAACTCTTGCTACTATCTACGACTGGAAAGAGATTGATGAACCAGAAGGTGTCACTGAGTGGCATGTCGGTGGTCACACACAACATGCTTTATATAATGTAATTGATGAGGTTATCTAATGAGTAATATGCGTCAGTTTATTTTTGAGTGTCAAGAAATTGCTCAAAACAACTATAACGAACCAGTTGAAATTTTAGAATCAGAAATCGAATATCGATTCTCTGAAGAACCAGAACTTCTATCATTTGCGTATGATACAACTATTCAGTTATGGGAAGAGATTCAGTCAGACTTGAGGTTGGTAGGATGAGTAATCAAAGGCCAGGCAAAAAAACCCGCCCGATGGGTGATACTGGAAATCTAATGAAAGAGATGCTTTTCTTCAAAGCATGTAAAGAAGTTCTTGCAGAGTTTGGACACGATGATGCCGCATTTTACTTCGGTCAAGTAGAAGACCATATGCGTAATGGTGGTTCACTCGATGCAAGCAAAGCGGGAAACATTCTTGGAGTATAAATAAGAGTATTCGTTGAAGCGAACTAAAAGGTATACTGGACGTGGGTGCGATACCCACCGCCTCCACCAAACCCCAAACTTATTAGGGGGGCGAAATAGGTTCGACAGGTATTGAATTATTAGGGGGGCGAAATAGGTTCGACAGGTATTGAATAGGTGAGTGGAGAATAGGTGTGCAAGCGACCTTAACCGTAAGAAACTCGTAA
>Ga0209653_1000980_pt1 | contig 23956 bp, 22 predicted proteins | sample SaaInl6LU_22_DNA_FD_184644 | JGI IMG/M metagenome (GOLD analysis project Ga0209653, IMG submission 184644) | Marine microbial communities from expanding oxygen minimum zones in the Saanich Inlet - ESP_116LU_22_DNA (SPAdes) (version 2) | ecosystem: Environmental > Aquatic > Marine > Intertidal...
TTAACAATAAACTCATCTCTGGTGACGAAGATGTCACATTTAAAGGAAGAGAAAATGAGTGGTTAATCGCTTATTGCGAAGAAAAACTAAAACAGCATTCTTTTGACTATTTCTTGTTTGGTCATCGTCATTATCCAATGAAAGTGCACCTCAATGGTGGCGCCTTTTACTTCAACACGGGAGATTGGTTGAGATATGATAGTTACGCCATTATGGAAAAGGGAGAGTTAAGTCTCAAGAGTCTTCGTTCAGACGTTAGTTTTCCTGAGATTCTCTAAGATCTTTCAGTTGTAATTGCAGTTGGCGTTTACCGTTCCAATTATTTTCACCAATAGTTACCAATAGGTCGACTTTATTCTTGGTGTGCTCAATCGCTTCTCCAAAACCAAAACCAATAAGGTCAAAGCCGTGACAGCGAGCCTTCAAATGTTTGCCTTCTGAGCCGATCAATCGAACCGCCTCAAGTTGAACCTTGTTTAATCGAAAGACAGGTTCAGGATTATCAGGGCCAAAAGGCTCAAAGCGATTCAAGATTCGAAAGTTTCTTTGAGAAATAAAGGAAGGCTCGATTACATAGTCGTAGATTACCTCGGGCTCTTTGTGTTCAGGCTTTAGGGTTTTCGTCACCTGTTTTTCAAAGGCTTCTTTAAAATCTTGGTAAGAAGACTCCTTGAGACTTAACCCTGCGGCATAGGCATGACCACCAAACTGTATTAAGTGCTCGGCACAGGCGTCAATGGCCGAATAAATATCATATCCCTGTACCGATCTAGCTGAGGCCGCTAGATACTCTCCGCTTTTTGTAAAAACAAGTGTCGGACGATAATAAGAACTTATGAGTCTTGAGGCAACAATACCAATAACTCCTTTGTGCCAATCAGGATGATACACCACGGTACTGCAACGATCTTCTTCGCCAAGATCTCTAATTTGCTGAAGAGCTTCATCACTTACCGACTGATCTGTGCTTCTTCGATCTATATTAAACTGCTCAATGGCCTTGGCCTCCTTTTCGGCAGCACTCAAATTATCCGTCAACATTAAACTAACGGCATAAGTGCCTTGTTTCATGCGGCCTGCCGCATTTATTCTTGGTGCTAAAGAAAAATTAAGATCTGTTAAGCTAACTACATCGCGCTTCGCCTGGCCTAACAAGGCTTTAAAACCAGGTCTAGGATTCTTGGTGATCACCTCAAGCCCTAAATTGGCTAACACCCTATTTTCACCCATCACAGACACTACATCAGCGCCGATAGCGACGGCTACCAAATCAGTTAGCGGCATCAAATATTCGAGGCCTTGACCTTCACTAATCTCAATAGCTTGTAAAAGCTTAAAGCCAACCCCACATCCGCACAGTTCTTTGAAAGGATATGGGCAATCTAGGCGTTTAGGGTCTAAAACAGCGGCCGCATTGGGTAGTACATCTCCTGGTGTATGGTGGTCACAAATCACCATATCAACCCCCAAGCTATTGGCAAAATCGACTTCTTCAATCGACTTGACACCACAATCAAGGGCGATGATTAAAGAAAAGTCATTATCACTTGCGAATTGAATCCCCTGATAAGAAAGACCATAGCCCTCTAGATATCGATCAGGAATGTAGTACGAGACCTCGACCCCCTGCTTTTCAAGATAACTGTAAACTAAAGCTACTGCGGTAGTGCCATCTACATCATAATCACCAAAGATTAAGATTCGTTCGCCGGCAGCAATACCCTGCTTGATGCGAGACACCGCACGATCCATATCCTTCATTAAGAAAGGGTCGTGTAACTGATTGATTTCTGGTTTAAAAAAGGTGAGGGCGTCAGCATATGTTTTTATGCCACGACTAACTAGTAGCCTAGAAAACTTTCTATCTAAAGGCTTTGTTGGATCTTGATTAAATGCTTCGTGAAGCGCATCTACCCAAGCCGAGTCTGGTTTGTCTCTTTGGGACCACCGCATTTACGCGGTCTTATGATGAAAGATTGTTTCGATCTTTAATTCTGCAAATTGGCGAAACATCTCCATTACACCACAATATTTCTCTACTGAAAGATCTACACAACGCTGAAGTTTTTCTTCGTTAAGCTCGCTTCCCTCAAAATGGTATTCTACTCTAACGTGGCTATAAGTCTTAGGGTGCTCGTCGGTTAAATCGGCAAAGGTTTCAACTCGAAAGTCGTCTACCTTTAATTTCATTTTATCGATAAGAGAGGCAACGTCAAGACCTGAACAACCCGCTAGCGAAGAAAGCATGAGGGCCTTGGGAGTCACTGGGCTGTGTTTCTCATCTTTGCTACCGTCGTTGATATGAAAAGTTGTTCCTGTTAGACTGTTGGTTTCAAAGAGCATACCGCCCTTCCATTTCGTTGTGATATGATTCTGCATGTTCTTTAACTTAATTCGATTCTTAAATATAGGGGTTAATCGTGCACTTTAGCTTCAGGGCCGATGACCAAAACAAACTCTCCTCTAGGAGCTGTTTTTTCAAAATGGTCAATCAATTCGGATAGGGATCCCCGCAGGGTTTCCTCATACATTTTGGTAAGTTCGCGAGAAATACTCGCTGGACGGTCAACACCAAAAATTTCTGCACATTGTTTTAAGGTTTTGAGAATTTTATGAGGTGACTCGTAAAAAACTACCGTCTTATTCTGTGCGGCCAAGAGTTCGAGTCGACTCGCTCTTCCTTTTTTGGGGGGTAAGAATCCTTCAAATACAAAACGGTCGCAAGGCAATCCGCTCATCACAAGTGCCGGCACAAAGGCAGTTGCTCCGGGAAGGCATTCTACCTCAACTCCTTCAGCAATTGATGCTCTAACTAATAAAAATCCTGGGTCTGAAATAGCCGGTGTCCCCGCATCGCTGACAAGGGCAATCTGCTTACCCTCCTTTAACTGATCAATCCACTTTTTGGTAGTGTGGTGCTCGTTATTCAGGTGATAAGCGTGTACGCTCACGCTGATTTCGAAGTGATTCAAAAGCTTTAGACTTACCCTTGTGTCCTCAGCAAGTACTAGATCTACTTCTTTCAACACCCGAAGTGCGCGAAGCGTAATATCCTCAAGATTACCAATAGGTGTGGGTACGACGTATAGCTTACCTGACATTAGCTTATTTTTCGATTTCAGAAACCAATTTTCGTATGGTATCGATTCCTGGAGTGATTAAATCCTCTTTTTGTGGATTTCGCTCAGGAACGTGTTTTGACCGAAAGAGCACCCCGTCTGCTATACGCTCGAATCTCCTCGAAAAGGCGATCCTGAAAGTGAATGAAAGCGATGGTATTTTCATGATGCAATTTTGAATAAAAATACAACCTAAAAGAAAGCCGCGGGGCTGTATCTGCGTTAAATCTTCCTATTTTTGAATTTACACTCTTTGCGAATGTTTTTAGAAAACCCTGTAACCCCTAATGCTCCATACGGATGGATCGAAGTAATCTGCGGATCTATGTTCTCGGGTAAAACCGAAGAGCTTATTCGTAGGTTAAAGCGAGCTAAAATCGCAAAACAGCGAGTCGAAATCTTCAAACCCTTAATTGACACTCGATATGATGAAACCATGGTAGTTTCTCATGATGACAATCAAATACATTCAACACCGGTTCCTGCGGCAGCCAACATTCGATTGCTAGCAGATGGATGCGATGTCGTTGGAATTGATGAAGCCCAATTTTTTGACGATGAAATTGTAGCGGTTTGTAATGATCTTGCAAACAAGGGGGTTCGAGTAGTAGTTGCAGGTCTTGATATGGATTTTAAAGGAAATCCTTTTGGCCCTATGCCTAATTTAATGGCTACCGCAGAATACGTTACTAAGGTTCACGCCATTTGCAAGCGCACAGGCAACCTGGCCAACTATTCACATCGTATTGCTAATGGTGAAAGCTTAGTGCTTCTTGGCGAGAATCAAGAATATGAACCCCTAAGCAGAGCGGCCTTTCACAAGGCGATTCAAGAAGAGAAAAAGCGCAATGATCGCTAAAACTAGGCTTCAAGTAAGCAGAACTGCTCTTGAACATAACGTTCGTTTTTTAAGAGCCGCCGCTGGCCCAAAAGCTAAACTTATGGGAGTGGTCAAGGCTAATGGTTACGGCACCGACCTTATTCAACTTAGTCAGTGGTTAGTTGAAATGGGGGCAGATGCTCTGTGTGTGGCTTACACTCCCGAAGGTATTGCCCTTCGAAGAGCGGGGATAACCGTTCCGATTCTTGTGTTGCATCCGCAAGTTGAAGATCTTGAGAATGCAATAGCTGAAGGCTTATCACTTAGTCTCTATTCGATATCGTTTTTAGAAACTCTGGTAATCATGGGGGCGGAACAAAAAATCGATGTACACCTTAATTTGAACACTGGGCTGAATCGATTGGGCATAAAACCCCATGAAGTCGAAAAAGCTATAGAGTTGATTAAGGCCTGCCCTGAGATCGAACTAACCCACGTAATGACGCATCTCATCGGTAGCGAAGATCCGGGTTTAAAAAAGATTACCGAAGATCAGCTCAATACTTTTGAACAAAGTGTGGCATTTATAGAGCAAACACTAGGTAAGACTTTAAAAAAACACGCGCTAAATAGCTCAGGAGTTCTCAATTATCCAGACGCGAGCTTCGACATGATTCGCTGTGGGATTGGGCTTCATGGATTTGCAAACGACCCTATCTTAGACCAACAATTAAAGCCGATAAGTACTCTTTTTTCTCAAATTTCTGCGTTGAGGACCATTGAAAAAGGAGAATCGGTCAGTTATAACCGTCAGTTCGTTGCTGAGGCCTCTATGACTATTGCTACCATACCTGTCGGTCACGCCGATGGATTCACGCGTGATTTAGGAAATGGTCGGGGCCAGGTATTAATTCATGGTCAGCTCGTTCCGGTAGTCGGGATGGTTTGCATGGATCTTTTCATGATCGATGTAACAGGCCTAGAAGTTGCCGTCGGAGACGAAGTGATCCTAATGGGGCAAGAACTCACCGCAAACAAATTGGCAGAACAATCGGGTACTATTCCTTACGAACTACTTACCGGAATTGGCCCTAGAATACCTAGGCTCTTTATTTAATGTTATATTTGTAACATTTTGTTATCATAATTATCTAAGAGGTTGTCCTACCTTTGCGGCTCAAATTGAAACACTCATGAAAATAGCTGTTGTTGGGGCTACTGGCCTTGTTGGAACCGTAATGCTTCAAGTACTGGAAGAGCGCAATTTCCCGATTGATGAATTACTTCTAGTCGCTTCAGAGCGGTCGGTAGGGAAAACCCTCAATTTCAAGGGTGAAGATATTACTGTAATTGGGCTTGAAGAGGCTGTAAACAGACGTCCTGATATTGCTTTGTTTTCAGCAGGAGGAGGCACCTCTCTAGAATGGGCGCCTAAGTTTGCGGCAGTTGGAACACGAGTGATTGATAACTCGTCTGCATGGAGAATGAATCCGAATAACAAGCTGGTGGTTCCTGAAATCAATGCAGCAGAGCTTACTGCTGAAGACTATGTTATTGCGAACCCAAACTGTTCTACGATTCAAATGGTACTTGCCCTAGCGCCTCTTCACAACGCCTATGGAATAAACCGAGTAGTTGTTTCTACGTATCAGTCGGTTTCTGGGACCGGTGTTGCAGCTGTGAGTCAGTTAGAAAATGAAGAAAAAGGTATTGAGGGGAATCGTGCCTATCCGCATCCGATTTACAGAAACGCCCTGCCTCACTGTGATGTTTTTCAGGACAATGGATTTACCAAAGAGGAGATGAAACTCATGACCGAACCTCTTAAAATACTTTCAGACGATTCGTTGAAAATAACTGCAACCGCTGTTAGGATTCCTACTGCTGGAGGGCATTCTGAATCAGTAAATATTCGTTTTAACAATGATTTTGAACTCGAAGAGGTCTACCGCTTACTTCGCGAAACTCCTGGTATTGTTATTGAAGATTCGCCTGAGAATAACGAATATCCTATGCCGTACAAAGCGCACGGTAAAGACGAAGTTTTTGTAGGGCGTATTAGACGAGATCCTTCTGAAGCCAATAGTCTTAATCTGTGGATTGTAGCTGACAACCTTCGTAAAGGCGCTGCCACCAACGCCATTCAAATCGCAGAATATTTAGTGAGCTCTGGCTTAGTTTCTTAATTCGGGTCTTCTTTAATTTTGTAATTTTTGGGTCTAAATCTAGGCTCAGATGAAACAAAATTATCTAGGAATTACCGCGCTTGCGACTGTGGCTATTTTGAGCAGTTGTCAGCAAAAAGAAACAACTATGACTCTTACCTATCCTGAAACTAAAAAAGAAGTTGTTCGAGACACTTTCTTCGAACAAGTTGTAGAGGACCCCTATCGATGGCTCGAAGATGATCGGTCAGAGGAGACTGCCGATTGGGTAAAACGTCAAAACGAGGTGACTTTTGGGTATCTAGACCAAATTCCCTACCGCAAAGATTTAAAAGATCGCCTGACAAAAATCTGGAACTACGAAAAGGTAGGAACCCCTTTTACTGAAGGCGATTACACCTATTTCTACAAGAATGACGGGCTTCAAAATCAGTCGGTTTTATACCGAAAAAAGGGAGCGGATAGCGAAGCTGAGATCTTTTTAGATCCGAACACCTTTTCTGAAGACGGAACGGTTTCACTCGCTGGGCTAAGCTTTACCAAAGATGGGAGTCTTGCCGCCTATAGTATTTCAGAGGGTGGAAGTGATTGGAGAAAAATCATCGTCATCGAAACTGAAAATAAAACTCAGGTCGGAGACACCATTGTAGACGTTAAGTTCAGTGGCATTTCATGGAAAAAAAGCGAAGGATTCTACTACTCTAGCTACGACAAGCCAGACGGTAGTGAATTGTCCGCAAAGACCGATCAACACAAGTTGTACTATCATAAACTAGGCACTCCTCAGGGTCAGGACCAACTAGTATTTGGCGGAAAAGAGAGCGAAAAGCATCGATACATTGGCGGCTCTGTTTCTGATGATGGGAATTTTCTATTCATTTCTGCATCAAATACCACCTCAGGAAACAAACTATTCATTCAAGATCTAAGAGTACCTAACGGGGCTATAGAAACCATTCTTGGTCACGAAGATTCAGATACCTACCCTATTGACAATGTTGGAGACCGTCTAGTGATGACTACCGATTTAGGAGCGCCAAATCGAAAGGTGGTGACGGCTACTTATCCAAACCTTTCTCCTGAAAGCTGGACAGACCTCATCCCCGAAACCGAAAATGTTCTTAGTGTTAACACCGGAGGGGGCTATCTTTTTGCAGAGTATATGGTTGACGCATTATCTAAGGCGTATCAATACGATTATAACGGGAAATTGGTCAGAGAAGTTGCCCTTCCCGGTCTAGGAAGTGTTGGTGGATTAGGAGGAAAAAAGGACGCAACTAACATCTACTACTCCTTCACTAACTACAACACCCCTTCTAGTAGCTACACCTATAACGTAGAAGACGGAACTTCTGAGCTGTATTGGAGTCCTGACATTGACTTCGACCCAGATCAGTATATCTCTGAACAAGTGTTTTATACCTCTAAAGACGGTACTAAAGTGCCAATGATGATCACTTATAAAAAGGGGCTAATTAAGGACGGTAAAAATCCAACCCTTCTGTATGGATACGGAGGGTTCAACATCAGCTTAACCCCATCATTTAGCACGGCAAACGCTATTTGGATGGAGCTTGGCGGGGTTTACGCCGTTCCTAATCTTAGAGGTGGTGGCGAATACGGAAAAGAATGGCACAAAGCAGGGACTCAACTAGAAAAGCAAAATGTCTTTGATGATTTTATCGCCGCTGGCGAATACCTGATTGAAAGCGGATACACCTCGAGTGACTTCTTGGCCATTAGAGGAGGTTCTAACGGAGGATTGCTTGTCGGAGCGACCCTAACACAACGACCTGATTTAATGAAGGTTGCACTACCAGCGGTCGGCGTTCTTGACATGCTACGCTATCACACCTTTACTGCTGGAGCAGGATGGGCTTATGACTATGGTACTGCAGAAGACTCCAAAGAAATGTTCGATTACTTGAAAGGGTACTCGCCTGTGCATAATGTAAAAGAAGGGGTTCAATATCCGGCAACTCTAGTTACCACTGGTGATCATGATGACCGTGTGGTTCCTGCACATAGCTTCAAATTTGCGGCAGAACTTCAAGACAAGCAATCAGGAGCACTACCTACCTTGATACGCATTGAAATCGATGCGGGTCACGGAGCAGGAACCCCAGTGAGCAAGACCATCGACCAATATGCGGACATCTTCGGATTTACTCTTTACAACATGGGATTTGAAAGCCTTCCTAGTCCTAGGATCAGGAACGAAAACGAAAATAATTTGAAGTAATAAAGTGGTGAAGGTCTAGAAGTCGAATTCTTCTAGATCTTCAGACTTTTCTTCACGAATCACCTGATTCGCTTCGTTGCATAGAAGATTGATGCTTATCTGATCGGGTCTTATAAAATCTTCAGAAGAAACTCCGATCGAATCGTTATAACTTTCTCGCATATAATTCGCCCAAACGGGAAGAGCCATGGTGGCTCCTTGTCCGTAAGTTATGTTGTCGAAGTGAACGGCTCGGTCTTCGGCTCCTACCCAAACCCCAGTAGCAAGATTGGGAACCATTCCCATGAACCATCCGTCAGATTGATTTTGGGTCGTTCCTGTCTTTCCTGCGATCGGGTTTTTAAATTCATAAGGATATCCCGTAACGACCTCCTGATAAACCGGGTTATCGATCATCCAATTATGTCTTAATCGAACTCCCGATCCCGCCTCAGTAACTCCTTTTAAAAGGCTGATCATCGTGTAAGCAATTTCTTTATTGAAAACGTCTCTAGTTTCAGGAATCGCATCATAAATAACATTGCCTGATTCGTCCTCAATACGAGTGACAAAGGTTGGGGTCGTATGAACGCCTTGATTCGCAAAGGTGCTGTACGCCGAAACCAGATCGAAAACTTTAATATCCGGTGTTCCTAGTGCAATAGCCGGTACCGCAGGTATTCTACTTTCAATTCCCAGTCGCTCAGCTACTGATACCACTGAAGCAGGACCTACCCTGTCAATGAGCTGTGCAGTGACAGTATTAATACTGTTGGCTAATGCATGTTTTAGGGTGATCGATTCACCTGAATACTTTCCGCCAGAATTTTTTGGACACCAAGCCTCAATATTTCCATGTTTTCCCGCGCTAACGCAATACGGCACATCAGGCAGTCGATCACAGGGTGACATTCTCAACTGGTCGATAGCCGCTGCGTAAACAAAAGGCTTGAAAGTAGAGCCTACCTGACGGGCGCCTTGAACGACATTATCGTATTGAAAATGCTTGTAGTCTGCACCACCGACCCACGCTTTGATGTGCCCCGTCTGAGGCTCGATACTCATCAGTGCTCCTCGAAGATGAGATTTGTAATAAAGGATCGAGTCATAAGGTGTCATCACGGTGTCGCGTTCCTTGCTCGGAGCCTTCCAATCAAAGACCGTCATTTCGGTAGGGACATAAAAACTGGCCTTAATAAGGGTGTCTGATTTGCCTTGTGCACGGAGTGATCTCCAACGATCACTGTTTCGCATGGCGCGATCAACAATCTCCTCAACCTGTTCCAATTCTAGGTCGATAAACGGTGCTGTTGGATTACTGTCCTGTTTTTGCTGTCTGAAAAAAGCTGCTTGCAAGTTAGAAAGGTGGCTTTCCATTGCGTCTTCAGCATTCTGCTGTAATCTACTATCTATAGTGGTATAGACACGTAAGCCGTCTCGATAAATGTCGTAAGTCTCTCCTGTTGATTTTGGGTTTTCGCGCACCCAATTTTTTAGCCACGACTGTAAATGCATTCTAAAATAGGTGGCCAAACCTTCGTTGTGAGAGTTTTCTGGAGTAAAACGAATATCAAGAGGCGTTTGCTGTAACGAATCACTTAGCTTCTCTTCAAGATAGCCATACTTAACCATCTGGTCTAAAACTGTGTTTCGCCTAGAGGTAACTAATTCTGGTCTCCGAACCGGGTTGTAGAGAGAGGAATTTTTAAGCATTCCTACCAGCATCGCACTCTCTTTAACCTCTAGTTCTTGAGGCGTCTTATTGAAATAGATTCGAGCGGCATTTTCAATTCCGTCTGCTAAATAATTAAAATCGTAATTGTTGAGATACATTTGAATGATCTCCTCTTTGGTATAGTTACGCTCTAAACGAACGGCAATCACCCACTCCTTAATTTTCTGTTGAAGGGCCTCCTTTAAATTTCTTGAACGAACACCGACAAATAGCTGTCGAGCAAGCTGCTGTGATATGGTAGAGGCTCCTCCACGTTTGCCAAGAAAGACCACTGCCCGAGCAAATCCTCGAAAATCAATTCCGGAGTGCTCGAAAAATCGGGCGTCTTCAGTGGCAACAAGCGCGTCAATAAGTGACTTTGGAAGTTCACTGTAATCTACAGGACTTCTGTTGTCTGCCAAATAAAACTTACCTAGTAATAGACTATCTGAAGAATAGATATGAGTGGCGAGATTCGATTCTGGATTCTCTAATTGCTCAAAAGTGGGCATCTCCCCAAACTTACCAGTAGCTGCGCTGTGAAAAACAAAGTATATTCCAGCAACTCCGAAAACAAATAGAACCCAGAGAAGGACAATTATTCTTCGATACATCGGTTAGTTATTCTCGCGGTTTTTATTCTGATTCCTTCTTCGATTCTGTCCCGAATTTCTTCTAGGTTTATTCGAGGAAGGCTTCTCCTTATTAGGATTAGCCGTCTGCTTTGGAGCGCCAGATTCGTTCGTTGGCTTCGGCTTTCTGTTCTTATTTCTTCGCTTATTTCTTCTTTTCGGTTGATCAAAACGAGTTAAGCTATCCTCAGTCAGAGATTGCTCAGGGTCTGGCGCCATCTCATCAATGGTCTGTACTTCTATTTGATACGCCTCAAGAGAATCAATCTTCTTACCCTCCTTATTGATTGCCAAAATTTCATTCACCCGATCTTTGTCAAGGGTGTGCCAATTCGTGGCATCGTTCTTATAGGTAAACCATAAGAGGCCCTTGAAAATGTCTACCTTCTGACAAAACGCGACGCCCTTTTCAGTTTGCAACTTACAATCAGTAGGTGGAAACCCCTTGAGTGCATCGAGATAAGTGTCTAACTCAAAGTTGAGGCAGCATTTCAATTTTCCACATTGACCAGCTAGTTTTTGCGGATTCAAAGCAAGTTGCTGATAACGCGCTGCGGAGGTGCTCACCGCTCTAAAATCAGAGAGCCAAGTTGAACAACAAAGTTCTCGACCGCAAGAACCAATACCTCCTAATCTTTGGGCTTCTTGACGATAGCCTATCTGACGCATTTCTATTCTTAGGCCAAAAGCACGAGCCATGTCCTTTATTAACTGACGAAAATCTACTCTAGCCTCGGCCGTATAATAGAAGGTAGCCTTTGAACCGTCTCCCTGAAGTTCTACATCTGAGATCTTCATCTCAAGACTTAAAGAAATCGCAATTTCTCTTGCTCGCTTTTGAATTTCATCTTCGCGCTCTCTAGCCTGATGCCAAACTTCAATGTCTCTTTGAGACGCTTTACGATAGATCTTACCTAAGGTCGGTTCATCCACTGCAACACCCTTGCGCTTCATCTGAACTTTAACTAGCTCCCCGGTAAGGGTCACAATCCCTACGTCATGGCCCGAAGCAGCCTCAGTGGCTACCACGTCTCCCATAAGAATCGGAAGCTTATCGGTGTTTTTGAAGAATTCCTTACGGCTGTTTTTAAATCGAACCTCAACGATGTCGAAACGCTCCTGCCCTGCAGGCAAAGACATGTTTTCTAGCCAATCAAAAACAGTAAGTTTATTACAGCCATCTGTTCCGCAAGTACCATTGTTCTTGCAGCCCCTAACTTTTCCATCCTTACTTGTTGAACACGATGCGCACGACATAATTCGAAAATGAACCTTAAAGGTACGACAAAGGAAAACCGGCTACAACTAAGCCTTGTATTTAAGCTTAGGAGATCGTCCTTTTTTAAAGATTTTATTGCTTACTGTTTTACCCTTTCGAAGCGCTTTTTGCTCCTCTTCAGGCAGTGAGACAATATCCATGCATTCTTCACTACAACAATGATTCATCTTAGAGGCACAGCTTTCACACTGGATGAAAAGTAAATGACATCCTGAATTCGCACAGTTTACGTGAGTGTCACAAGGAGAGCCACACTGGTGACAAACGGCAATTACATCATCAGAAATACATTCTGCACGACGTTCGTCGAAAACAAAGTTCTTGCCTAAAAATTTATTTTCTAATCCTTGAGCTCTAACCTGTCTAGTATACTCAATAATTCCACCTTCAAGTTGGTATATCTGTTTAAAACCTTTGTGCTTGTAATACGCACTGGCCTTTTCACATCGAATTCCCCCGGTGCAATACATCACTAACTTTTTGGATTCTTTATGGCCTCTAAGTTGTTCTTCAATAAGATCTAAAGAATCTCTAAAGGTGTCTACATCAGGACAAACCGCATTTTTGAAATGTCCGATTTCACTTTCGTAGTGATTGCGCATATCGACCAGCACGGTGTCTGGGTCTTCGATAAGCTCATTAAATTTCTCAGCCCCGACATGAATTCCCTTGTCAGTAACATCAAAAGACCCATCGTCTAATCCGTCAGCCACAATTTTATCCCGAACCTTAACCTTAAGTTTCAAGAACGACATATTGTCTTGCTCAATAGCGATGTTTAATCTTACGTTTTCTAGAAAAGAAACGCTATCTAAGTGCTTTTTGAAGGCTTCAAAATTAGGTGCAGGAACAGAAAGTTGTGCGTTGATACCTTCTTTAGCCACATAAATTCTACCTAGAACCTCTAAGTCATTCCAAGCTAGAAATAAATGATTTCGAACGAGTTGTGGGTTCTTGAGGTGTGCATATTTATAGAACGAGATCGTAAGCCGGTCAACACCAGCTTGCTCTATTAGAACGGCTCGCTCCTTCGCACTTAAGGTATTGTACAGTTGCATGCTATACGATGTTTTAAGTTAGAAAGATTCGATAAAAGTTGAACAAAAGTACATTTTTTCAACAATTTCATTCTTCTGCAACAAACATGCATCGGAATTATTTAAATTTGGAAATATTCCAAATGAGTAGATATGAGCAAAGAACAAGATGCGAAGCTAAAGGCACTTCAACTTACCCTAGACAAGTTAGATAAAACCTACGGTAAAGGTGCCGTTATGAAAATGGGAGACTCGGTAGTACAAGAGGTCGAAGTTATTTCTTCGGGTTCTATCGGTCTAAACGCCGCTCTTGGCGTTGGGGGGTTTCCTAAAGGTAGAATTATAGAAATCTACGGGCCTGAATCCTCGGGTAAAACCACGCTTACCCTACACGCGATTGCTGAAGCTCAAAAAGCGGGAGGTATAGCGGCGTTTGTTGATGCAGAACACGCTTTCGATCGTTTCTATGCGGCAAAACTAGGTATAGATATAGACAATCTAATTATTTCACAGCCCGATCACGGAGAACAAGCGCTTGAGATTGCGGATAATCTTATCCGATCAGGGGCCATCGATATCATTATTATTGACTCTGTAGCGGCATTAACACCAAAGAGTGAGATTGAAGGAGAGATGGGTGATTCTAAAATGGGACTACACGCTCGACTAATGTCTCAAGCACTTAGAAAGCTTACTTCAACCATTTCAAAAACCAATTGTACGGTGATCTTCATTAACCAATTACGTGAAAAGATTGGTGTAATGTTTGGAAACCCAGAAACTACAACAGGGGGTAATGCCCTTAAATTCTACGCCTCTGTTCGACTAGACATCCGCCGTTCAAGTCAAATCAAAGATGGTGACTCTAATGTGATGGGTAATAAAACCAAGGTTAAGGTGGTTAAAAACAAGGTTGCTCCTCCTTTTAAAACCGCTGAATTCGATATCATGTATGGTGAAGGAATTTCAAAAGTTGGAGAAATTATCGACTTAGGTGTAGCCTACGAAATCATAAAAAAGAGCGGGTCTTGGTTCAGCTACGAAGACAGCAAATTAGGTCAGGGTAGAGATGCAGTTAAAGCGCTACTTTTAGATAATCCTGATCTATCTGAGGAAATTGAAAACAAAATTTACGAGGCTCTTAACCACGTGAATTCATAACTGGCTCATTAGTCAGCTCTTCAATAAAAAGATCTCTTACGTCTTCTCGAAACTTTTCGAGTTCGTCTTTAGAATAAGTGCCCGCCTTAATGGTGGGCATTATTTTATATCTCAGTATGCCCGGCCCGCCGTGATAGAGATCCCAGTTGATTCGCTTCTTACAATCGTAATTGATAATCGGTACGATGGGCAAATCATGAGTTAAGGACATTGAAAACGCACCGTTCTTAAAACGATCAAGCATCACAGACGAGTCAGGAACTCCTCCTTCAGGATAAATAGCAATTGAAGCTCCGTTTTTAACTCGTTCTTGAACGCTCTGATACACTTGCTTTCTGCTCTCCTTATTCGACCGATCAACCATGATTACAGCACGTCTATAAAAGAACCCGAAAATCCAGATTCTCTGCAACTCGGCCTTACCGACAAAAACCAAGGGCTTTTTACAGATACGAAGCATCAACATCACATCGAGCATACTTGTGTGGTTCATTACCATGATGGCAGGCGTATTTGGCAATTTTTCAGAACCTCTCACCTTTCTAATAGGCGTTCCCATCATAAAGAGAATAAATGGAGCCCATATTGATCGAGCGCACCAGTAAACTAAGGGGTACGTTGTTCTAGAACTAACCCCAATCAGGAGAAGAGGAGAAAAAACGAGTACCGGCAGAGCTGTTACCACATAAAACCACACCTTATAAATGATGTAGCCTGAATTTTTGAAAAATCTCAACACGGATTCGAAAGTATAACTTTTTAAATTTTTGTAACTATGTAATCTAAATTTTGCAGATGGCACGAATCCTAACAGGAATACAAAGTACAGGAACCCCTCACCTTGGGAATGTACTTGGAGCAATACTACCAGCAATATCTCTGGCAAATAGTGCAGAGAATGACTCTTATTTGTTTATCGCTGATATGCATTCGCTCACCCAGATTAAGGATGGTGCAACCTTAAGAGCGAATACTTTTTCAACTGCAGCAACCTGGCTAGCTTTTGGGTTGGATGTCGACAAAACGGTATTCTATAAGCAAAGCGATGTGCCTGAGGTTACCGAGTTATCTTGGTATCTAAGCTGTCTATTTCCTTACCAAAGACTTACCCTTGCACATTCATTTAAGGATAAAGCTGATCGTTTAGAAGATGTGAATGCCGGATTATTTACCTATCCGATGCTTATGGCTGCCGATATTCTTCTTTATGATGCAGAACAAGTACCCGTAGGTAAGGATCAACTGCAGCACCTAGAGATGACAAGAGACGTTGCCCAACGTTTTCACAATAAATACGGTGAAACCTTTGTCTTACCAGAAGCGACAGTCAACGAGAGCACCATGTACATCCCAGGCACTGATGGCCAAAAAATGAGTAAGAGCAAAGGGAACCTCATCGATATTTTTGCTCCCGAAAAAGAGCTTAAAAAGCAAGTTATGGGTATTCTTAGCGACAGTAAAAGCCTTGAAGAGCCTAAAGATCCATTAACAGACACCACTTTTACCTTGTACAAGTGTCTTGCTCCGCAAGACGAGATAGAAGCGATGAGCGCGAACTACTTGGCTGGAAATTACGGTTACGGACATGCCAAAAAAGCATTATTAGAACTTATTCTTCAAACCTTTCAGGAGCCAAGAGAAAAATATGAATATCTACATGCGCATCCTCAAGAAGTCGAAGATGCCTTACAGCAAGGAGCAGAAAAAGCCAGAAAAACAGCCCAAGCAGTGCTTCAAAGAGTAAGAGAAAAGGTTGGCTTTTAACCTATATAGAATAGGAATTGTCAGAGTTGTGAATCACCTGATTGTCTAAATGCATTTTAAGTAATAGCTCTAGTACGGTACCCTTTTCAAGTCCTGATAATTGAATGATTTGACTAGGATAGAGTTTTTGGTGGAATTTTAATAGCTCATAAATTTTTAGAACTTTAGGATCTTTAAGAAGCTTCTTCGAAAGCGATTGTTTTAAAGGGAAGTGCACCCCTAGATGAGTAGCAATGGTTTCAGGTCTTTCATAGAGTGATGCAGAATGATTTGCGATTAGACGATTACATCCCTGCGATGATTTATTATGAATATCACCAGGTGAAGCAACCAAATGACTATTGTAATCCTTCGCAAAATTGGCTGTAACCAAACTACCACCTCGCTCCGCAGACTCTACCACCCAAACAACGTCTGCCATGCCAGCTATTAGTCGATTTCTCGCAAGAAACCGCCCTTTGTGAGCAGGACTTTGTATAGGGTATTCTGAAAACGTAAATCCGTTTCGCTCTAATCCCTTACGCAATGTAATATGAGATTTAGGATAGGTATAGTCTAGACCATGAGCTAAAACACTGTGAACCGTGAATCCAGAATTGCTTGCAACACTTTGAGAATAACTATCGATACCATATGCCAAACCGCTGATGACCTCGAAATTAGGTTCCTGTGCTATTTGAAAAAATTCATCTATTTGCGCTTTCCCATAAGCGGTCATCTTTCGAGTACCAACAATAGCAAGAAGCGGTAGTCGCTGATCAGATGTACCAACACCTCCTGTTCGATAGATAAGAACAGGAGCATCACTCATCTTATTTAGGTTAAAAGGATATTCTTTGTCGAGAAAAGAAATTGATCTTACTCCTATTGCTTCTTGCTTTCTGTAAATCTCAAGGGCCTTGAGACACTTTGTTTTGTCTAAGGGATTAATTTTGTATACCGATGAGTATTTTTTTGTCTTTCCCCTTATTAAACAATCAATAATCCTTTGATTATCATCGTTTAATAAAATCAATTCTCGTAGATTTTTAGGTGAAAGTCCTGAAAATTGACTCAATAAAAACAAGGCCTCATATGTGGTTAACTTCGAAAACATGCTTAAAGGTATCCCAGTGAGCTGAAGAATACTTGCAGCCCAATTTTAGGCCTATAAGAATTGAGTAAATTTTAAGATATTTGTGTCTATGCATCTTGCACCATATATCGAAACACTTCTTGAAGAGAGAAACTTCGTAATACTGCCTGGTTTCGGAGCTTTTGAACCAGGGGCTTATTTAGGGATTGGTATCAATGAAAACGGTGATCTTCTTCCTCCAAAACGTGCCGTTTCATTCAACCCTCATTTGTCAAACGATGATTCTGTATTAGCGACGGTAATCGCTTCTAAGGAACTTTTAGAAGTTGATGACGTAAAGGCTAAACTGAAAGTGTTGGTGTTTGAATGGAAATCAACGCTTAATAAAGAAGGCGCTCTAGTCGTTGCAGGTTTAGGAAGGTTTGAAAAAGCCAATGGCCTCATTCAATTGATCACAGAGGCTTCTCAGCTTAAACTAGGAAGTTTTGGTCTCCCTGCCGTAGCTCCGCCGTCCAAAAAAGAACCATTTATTAAAGAAAATGCCCAGCCTGTTCAAAAGGAAGTTGAACAACCAGAAGTCGAAAAAGCTGAAGAGCATAAGCCATCCAAAAAAGGTGAAGAAAAGCCCGAAGTGGTCGAAGTAGAAGTTTCTTCTTCTTCTTTTGCCTATCAACTAGCCATCGTTCTTGCAGTAACAGCAGTCTTGTCGGTAGGCTATTTCTTCTATTCCCAACTTAAAGGCGTAGACCTAAGCAACCTTATATAGAATGAAGTCAAAAACTCCATCTGATTCTAGAACAGTAACCACTGATCTGGTACTCCCTAGCGAAACCAACCACTTGAGCCATCTATTTGGTGGGGCACTTTTGGCAAAGATGGACAGCGCCGCCTACATCACTGCAAGACGTCATAGTAGAAGAATAGCCGTGACCGCGTCGGTAAACCATGTCGCGTTTAACACCGCAATCCCACTAGGTAGTGTGGTAACTATAGAGGCGAGCGTTTCGCGAGCTTTTAAAACTTCAATGGAGATCTTTATTGATGTATTCATCGAAGATCGAATTAGCGGGGAACGCACCAAGGCCAATGAAGCGATTTACACTTTTGTTGCTGTCGATGACACCATGACTCCGGTTGAAGTTCCAGAAATTGTTCCCGAAACTGAGCTAGAGAAATCAAGGTATGAGGCTGCTCTTAGAAGGAAGCAACTAAGCTTAGTTTTAGCTGGTAAAATGAACCCTCAAGAAGCTACTGAACTAAAGGCAATTTTCGAGATAGAATAACCCTCTAAAGCCTGTAAACCCATTCCTCTGGGTTAAGCCTAGTTGTATTCTTGTAAAGATAAAATTTGAGAAGGGTTTGTCCGCTCACTTTGTCGGTGTGAAGAGTGCCAAGACTTTGCTTTGCAACTACCTTATCCCCTTCCTTCACACTTACGTCCTGTAGGTTGTAATACATGGTAATATAGTCGCCATGACGAACGTATACCCCTTTTATTCCCTGACGGCTAATCATCACATTCATCACTTCCCCGTCATAAATCGCACGCGCCTTTGAACCAGATTCTGTGGCAATCGTAACACCGTTATTGAAATGCTTTAATGCCGGATATAACTTGTCGGCATAAGTGCCGTACCCAATACTTTTAATTCCCTTTTCTACCGGCCAAATGTGTCTACCTCTATTCCCTTCGAAACTTTTAGCCAACGCTTCTGCCTCTGGGGTGAGCACAAAACCATCTTTTCGGTTCGCTTTTTTAGCCTTGGCTAATCGCTCCCTGTTTGCCTTTTCAATAGCCTCTCGAATCAACCGGTCAATTTCAGAATCAATGCGCTTTCGTTCTTTATCTCGATCAGCGAGTTCTCGGCGATAGGCACGCTCTTGTTTTCGTGCATTAGCAATCAATAGTTCTTGTTTTTCGCGATCTGTGATCAAGACTCTTTGTTGGCGCCGGTTTTCTTCAACCTTCTTTTCTTTTTGCTTCAGTTGATCATCTAATCTGGCTGAAATTTGTTGCAGTTCTTCTTGTTTGCGAACAAGCCGATCGGCTTGGGTGGTTCGATAAGAGGCGTATTGCAATAAATAATTCCATCTTCTTCGCGCATCCTTAAAGCTATCAGCGGCTAATAAAAACAACCATTTATTTTTCTCGACTTTTCGTTTATACGAATTGACAATTACTTTCTGGTAATCTTGCTTGATTACTTCGATTTGATCCTTCAGGTCGTCGATTCGATTATTACTTTCTGCTATTTGTCGCTGAAGCAGTTGCACTTCGTTTGCGGTAAGCTCTATGAGGCTCTCAAGAGCATATCTCTTGTTGTCAAGGAGTTGGATTTGGTCAATGGCCGATCCTTTTAAACGCACTTGTTGCTGTAATAACCGCTCCATCTGAGCAATTTCTGTCGCAATCTCCTCTTTACGCTTCTCAAGATTTCGTTGCTGTTGCGTCTTCTGCTGTGCAAACGAAAAATTACAGACGGTTAGAAGTACAACTAAAAAGGACCAGAAACGCTTCATTTAATTGTCGTAAAACCTGATGGTATTTGAAAAGGCAACGTCAATTTCTTATCGAGTTGAACCCCTTCTAATTCAAGATTAAGCACTCGGTCTCCCGCAACTAATCGTATGAGCTCTGGTGTATAAGAATCTTTGTTCTTGTACTGGTAAGTAATTTTCAGCTTATCAAAACCTTCGATCTGAAACTCTTGAAAGCTGATTTGAGACTTGTCGGTAGAGAGTCCAACTCGATAATAACCTTTAGCGGGTTTGGTTAAATCTCCGGCAAACACTCGACTAATCACCGTCTTATTGGTGAGCAAATTAACCTCCTTTCGTTCTGACTCTTGTAAGCTCTCAATAGACTCTAAAAACAATGGCTGTCCTAGAAAAAGCCTTTCAATGTGCTCGTAACTTAATTGGGCGGGTATAATGGTTTCAATGACTGAAACAGAGCCTTTATAATAAGTTCGGTCTAGGCGATTGTAAAAGGCCACTTCTTCTGGAGATAACAAAGCTTTCGCAACACCGAGTGGTGCGCTTAAAAGAATTCCTTCGTTTGGCTTTAGTCGCATTGATAATGTAACAGCCTTGATATCAGCGTCGTTTATTAATTCAGCCTTAATTCGAGCTCTAATTCCCTCTGATTCTTGAAAGTTTCTTTGATTAACCTCGAGCGGATGTGATCCTGTGCGATTCGAAACTACGTTTGCCCCTGGCCTGAGTAAGGCACATGAAGTAAAGCTGAGTGCTAATACGTAAAGGGCTACTCGTTTCTTTATCATTCTATTCTAAGGCGCTGTAATCTCCTAAACTAAGTGAAGTAAAATCGCCGTCGTAGATGACGTGATTTCCTATCATTGAGTTTTGAATCTTTGCGTTTGAGATTTTTGACTGAGACTGAATAATAGTATCCTTGATTTCGCAGTTGTCGATATGGGTTTGGCTTCCGACCGAAACATAAGGGCCTATGGTGCTATTGTAAATTTTGGCTCCTTTCGCTATGCTACAGGGCTCTACGATAGTGCTGTTTACAATTTCGGTGTCATCGCTGATTAAAGTCTCTCCTTCTTTGTGCAGAAACCCTAGCATTCGACGGTTGGTCTCCACGGTAATCGCTTTGTTCCCACAATCCATCCACTCCGCTACCTCAGCGGTCATAAATTTCTTTCCGGCCTGCATCATTCGCTTAATACCATCATTAATCTGGTATTCTCCTCCATTCACGATGTCATTATCAAGAACATAAGTAAGCGCATCTCTTAGCTCTTCAACGGCTTTAAAATAGTAGATCCCAATAACCGCCTTGTCAGACACAAAGGTGGTCGGCTTTTCTACTAATCCTTGAATTTGCCCGTTGTCGTCTAGTTCAACGACTCCATAAGCTTCTGGGTTTTCAACCTGTTTCACCCAAATCACACTATCCGCAGAGGCGTCTAATTCGAACTTTGCGCGAATAAGCGTATCTGCGTATGCAATCACGGCCGGGCCATCTAGAGATGGTTTGGCGCACATGATCGCGTGACCGGTTCCTAAAGGCTGGTCTTGACGATAAATCGAGGCTTTGGCCCCTAAACTCTCTGCAAGTTCGGTTAAGGAGTCCTCTACGTCTTTTCCAAAAAAGGCTTCATCTCCGATAACAAATGCAACCTCGTCGACAGGTTCGTCTAGTATGGCTGCGATGTCTCTAACAAGACGGTGCACAATGGGGCTTCCGGCTACAGGAACTAAAGGCTTTGGAACAGTTAGGGTGTGCGGTCTAAGGCGCGAGCCTCTTCCTGCCATGGGTACGATAATTTTCATTGGATTTTGTTTATGCGGTTCCTGTACTGCCGAATCCTCCAGATCCACGATCTGACTCGTTCAGAGATTCTACCTCTTGCCAGCTCGCAACTTCGTGCTTAGCTATTACCATTTGAGCGATTCGCTCTCCGTTTTCGATAGTAAAATCGTCATTTGAAAGGTTAACTACAATCACTCCTATTTCTCCTCGATAATCTGCATCGATGGTTCCTGGTGAATTAACCAGGCCGATGCCTTTTTTGGCTGCTAATCCACTACGAGGACGGATTTGAGCCTCATACCCTTCAGGTAATTCAATGAATAAGCCTGTCGGAACAATGGCTCTCATCAGGGGCTTCAACACAATAGGTTCTGGATTATTCGCTCGAAGGTCCATTCCTGCAGACTGGGAAGTCTGGTAACTAGGTAATGGATGAGACGATTTGTTAATGATCTTAACGGGTACCATATGATGTAAAGAGTCTTTTTAAAGTTGATCTTTCAATGAGTATAACAAAGCTACTAAATAAGAGGAGGAACAGTAAGGCCATCCATAAGCTTGTCGAAAAGAAAAAGAAATGGGTGAGAGAAAGGACTACAGAGAGGGTGAGGTATCCCGACATAGGAACCACCTTGTAAGGAATAGGATAGGATCTCATCCCCCATAAAAACGAAATTAACATCATGGTCCCATAGGCTGCTAGAGTGGCTATAGCTGCAGCAATATATCCGATTTGTGGAATAAGATAGCTGTTTAAGCCCAAGGTAATTAAGGCTCCCAAGCCCGAAATCACCGCGCCCACATAGGTTCGATCTGTAATCTTGTACCAAACCGAAAGGTTGTGATAAACTCCTAAAAACAAGGCGCCGAGCAACACAAAAGGAACAATAATTAAGCCTTCTCTATAGATTTCGTCACGTAAAAAAAGCTTGGCAATAGGCTGTAAAAACACCATAACCCCTAAATATAGAACACTAGCTAAGGCCACGAAAAAATAGGTGACCTCTGCATACTGTTTCTCCTTATTCTCCCTTTTTGCTTCTCTAAAAAAGAAGGGCTCTACTCCCATTCGATAGGCAGTAGCAAATAGTGTCATGAAAACACCGAGTTTATAGCATGCTCCATAAATCCCCGCTTCTGCTTCGCCCGCCAATCTAGTAAGGATAATCTTATCAAATACTTCGTTGATGGTAAAGGCAATTCCTGCAAGCATTACTGGCATTGCATACCTCAATAGTTGTTTGTAAAGCTTATAATCAAATACCAGTTTATACCTGAAATAAACGGGAAGCATCCAAAAAAGAGTGAAAGCACTAGCGATGATATTAGCCTCAAAGATGGCATCGATTTCATGGCCTAAGAATCTCGTTCCTGAGAACTTCAGGTAGTAGATATTTAAGCCAACATTGATTACCACGTTAATCGATTTTACAACCGCATATCTAGTGGCTTGTTCTTGTGCCCTTAGGTAAGCAAAAGGAATTACAACCAGTGCGTCGAGTATCAGAATATATACCGTCTTCTTTACAAACTCTGGCTGAATCCCGGTAGCAGACCCAATAAATTCGTAGAAAAGGATTCCAAGGCCAAGCAAGACCAAAGAAGATGCCGCAAGTGCCCAAATTGAGGTAGTTAAAACACGATCTGGCCTATCACTTTTATGATAAAATCTGAAGAATGCAGTCTCCATGCCATAGGAGAAAAGGACGTTGAAAAAGGCAATCCAAGAATAAATAAAAACATACTGACCATAGCCCGCTGCTTGATCAAAGGTTGAGGTATATAAGGGTAATAGGAGAAACGATAATGCGCGCGGGAGCACCGTGGCTAACCCGTAGACAAAAATCTGTTTTCCTAAACGCTTAATGGTCTCCATAAATCTATTGTCTTATGATCGGACGACTTAAAGGCGGTAAGATAAGCTTGGTTTTGCGATTTGGCCGGCTCAAACAATAAATAAAAACTTCTTCACCCTCCCGATAAACGTCTAGTCTCAGTCGGTATGAATCTTCTAGTCGCTCAAGCATTTTTGACGAGCCCTCAATCGCTGCTGCCCACTCACAAGATTTGAGTTCGGTTAGTTGAACAAGAACCTCAAAATAAGGGCTTCTTTCCGCTCTTCCTGGTAAAACTTGATGAGCAACAATACGATCAATGGGATGATGATCTGGATAAGCACCACACGACCATAAAAGTCCTACAAAGAAAAAAGGAAGAGTACGGAGACTATTTTTCAAGACATAATTACTTATGTCCTAAAGATAAACAAACTGTGTCGGTGAACTACCCGTTAAGTGCCTCGGCTCCACCTACAATCTCGAGGATCTCGTTGGTAATTGCCGCTTGACGCGCTTTGTTATAGGTGAGTTTTAGCTGATCTCTAAGCTCCTTAGCGTTATCGGTTGCTTTGTGCATGGCGGTCATTCGAGCACCGTGCTCACTAGCAAAAGAATCTCTAATCGCTTTATATAACTGGATTTTTAGAGACTTAGGAATAAGTTCATTGACGATTTCCTCAGCTGACGGTTCAAAAATATACTCCTCAGTAGTGGTTTCTGAGGCGTCTCCTTCTGCTACCATTGGTAAGAACGCTTCGTTCTTAACAATTTGAGTTGCTGCATTTTTAAACGAATTGTATACGAGTCTAATCTCATCGTATTGCTCCGTAATAAAAGCTTCTATTAACT
>Ga0209653_1000981_pt1 | contig 23949 bp, 20 predicted proteins | sample SaaInl6LU_22_DNA_FD_184644 | JGI IMG/M metagenome (GOLD analysis project Ga0209653, IMG submission 184644) | Marine microbial communities from expanding oxygen minimum zones in the Saanich Inlet - ESP_116LU_22_DNA (SPAdes) (version 2) | ecosystem: Environmental > Aquatic > Marine > Intertidal...
CCATCGCCTTCGTTTTGTTCGCCGAAATATTCGGCAATGGCAACCTCTTCTTGTGCCATCTGTATTTCATGCTCAGGCACACCTTGAGCTTTCAGTATTTGAGTATGTTGTCTTACCTTGTTGATACTTGTGAGGACATCGTCGTCATCAACATTTTGGCCCCGTGCGATTGTGACCTGCCTCTTCCATTTAAGGATAACAGGTAGAACTCTTTGTTCTGCAATACGCTGCGAGTCAGTTCTCAATGACATAACAAAGCGAGGTTTCCCGAAGTGCTGTCTTAGGGCTTTTGGTATTTCAAGAACGGCATACCACTGCCTTCTCCGCTTTTGGATGTATTTCGGAATCGTAGCTCTCCACACACGTTTACCACACACATTAACCACACACGTTTTGACATATAAATCTGTTTTTAATGTTTATTTGAAGGGAAGGGTCTAGAGGGTTCGAATCCCTTCGTCTCCGCCATACCTCATATAATTTTGGCGTATAACTTTGGTCTGGTGGTCCAGCGGGTTAGCCACGGGGCCACACTACCTGCCTTCGTATTTCTCCCAGAACGACGATCTGCTTGAATGATCGGTTCGCAAAGTCGCGACATAGCTTTCGTGCGTTGGTAAATCACCATAGTCCGAGATGTCGTGGCTGAGCATTTCACAATCACGTAAATGGTTTGCGATGTGACCGTAACGTGATGTGCGGCCTTCAATGAGTGCGAAATCGATCATTGCGCGTAACAATACTGTGGCAGCTAACGGGTACTTTTGATGCAAGGTGTCTGCTGCGACGTTCAAAAATTCATAGTCGTCGCCGTCGAATTCGTCCGCCCGCGCGATGACTAACTGCGCTGCTGTGTGCAGATCGGGCCAGCTTAGGCAGAAGTGCAATGCGTGTGGGGCGTCGGGGTAAGCTAACACAATTTGTCTCGCGCGGTCTTCGGCCTCTACATCGTCAAAATCCGGCAGCGCCTTCATGAAGTCGCGCAGATGACTACCGCTGAGCCGCGTCTCAAAGCACGCCCATCGGTGTGTCTGCGCATCTGTCTTTCGGTCCAGTTTCAACAACGCTGCGATATAGGCGCTGTCCCAAGCATCTTGAGCAGACGGGTCAAATTCGGGGTCGGCATTTGTCAGGATTTTCAGCGCTTCTTCCGGCTGACCGTCGGTAAGTTTGAGGATCGCAACTTCGGCTGCAACGGATTTTCGCCGCAGGTCTGCCGCTGTGAACTGTGCGATATACCCTTCCGTGTCACCGCTAAGTTCTGCAATTTCTTGGAGGGATTTCTGAACAAGCGCCTCGCGCTGTGACGTGCGGTAGTCACTGCCGCCTCTCAGGTCGCGCAAAAAGGCAAATGCCTCGTGATCAGGCGCGGTTTGTTCACTGGAGGTTTCTGCAAATTGCACGATCCGTTCTTTGAGGGCGGCAAGACCGTCTGTGCCCAATGTCTCGGCGAGCAGGCCAATGATATCGTCCCACTCGCCGTAGATATTATCAGAAACTGCTGCCCAAACACGGTCGGCAAGCGCTATGCTGTCGATCTGTGTGCGGGGGCCAATGTCTTCGAAATGTTGAAGAGCTTCGTGAAATGCGGTAGCAATATCACCACGACGGTCGTCTGCCCGCGCATAGATCGAGGGCGCGAGTTTGATGAACTGCCACAAAAGATCGAACGCCGTGTCCGGGTCATCTGGCGCGATTTTGTCAACGATCATTGCGACTTGTGTATTGAGGTCCGCCACAAGGGACTTGCGCTTGCGCCAACTCACGCGCGCTTTGGATTTGCGGATGGCGGCAAGTCGCTTGCGAACGTCATGGGCCAATTCAGACGCGCCAAGACTATGGCTTAACTCCATGCGCAGTCGCCGTTTGATATCCGCACTTCCCGTGCTGATTTCCATTAAAAGCTCTGCAAGGCGATCAGCGCCGAGTGCTGTCAAATTAGCTGCGTTAAGAGTTTTCTTGGACATGGCGGGCGGTGTACTTTCGACGGCTTTGGGTGAGTGGCGGCTATGAGTTTACGATCCCAGAAGCACGAGCGCCCATCCCGCAAGCCCCAGTTGGACCAGCTGAATGATAACCGATAATCCGTGTAGCCATTTGAAAGCGGCTTCATCATCACGGTCTGTTGCCGCGTTGATTTGGGGCATCAGTATTTGGCGCGCATAGACTGTACTTAGGCAAATAACGGCGAGCAAAGCTGCGGCGATAACCGAATTCATGAATGCCGCCGCAGCGCACAGAGCGGACAGCACAATGATAACCAAATAATAGTATGGAAATGTCCCACGCAAAAGTGGGCGCACTTGGGCCACTGGAAGCTGTTTAAAGAGCACCGGTGCGAAGCCAAAACTGAAAAACGTCATGCCGCCGAATAAAACAGCACTTAGCAACAGAGTTACGATATCCACTTGAAGCCTCTCTTTCTGAACAACTGTTGAATGTTGATCTAACGTTCAACGCTGGTCCGTCACTTTGAATTACGAATATTCGCTAAATCATCTTCGTTTAGAGTAAGTCGCAAGCCAAGCGTGCCGCTTTGTTCAAATACCGGAAATTTACGCAGGTAGATCTCGGCGCTTTTGATGTCAGGGTAGAATGCACAAATCGCTGCAATTTCGGTGATCAGCCACTCTTGCGTCGCACGGTGGCCGGTACCCGCCACGTCATGGATTGCTGCGACCATCGGATCATAGTCAAATACATGGGCCATATCATCGTTGGGGATCAGAACTTGGCTTGCGTCAACGGATAACGCCAGATCAAGCAAATGATGGTCTGGCACAACATCATCAGGGCCGTATGTTCCAATCTGTGTAGGCAAAATCATATCGCGCAATTCAATTGTGCTGGTCGCTGGCATATCTGGTTTGAACCTCGCAAAAGTATTTCGGTAACATGCAGGTAGCAGGATCGGAGGACGGGGCAACGTCCGGTCACTGGGCAATGCGAGTACGGGTATTATCTTTGGCTGTGGCCGGCTTGAAAGGAGGGTTGAAAATGTCAGAAGATCCGCGCCTTCCTGAGCGGCTGTATCTGGATTTTGATAGCTTTTTCGCCTCGGCCGAACAGCATTTTAACCCCGCACTACGCGGCAAGCCTATTGGCGTAGTTGCGTTGGATTCCGCTCATACGGGCTGTATCGCGGTCAGTCGCGAGGCCAAGGCGATGGGTGTGAAAAACAACATGCCAGCACGCGATGCACGGGCTGTGGTGCCTGATATGATATTCGTTGTGGCGCGCCCGGATGTTTATGTGCGGTTGCACAACCGCATTCTTGAGGTGATCGAAACTGTTGTGCCGATCCAAGACGTCAGATCAATTGATGAGGTTGTCTGCGCGTTGTTGCCAAGTGAAGCGCGGCAGTGTTTGACGCTGGCGGCAAGAATTAAGGCAGCCTTGGCGCGGGAGTTTAGCCCCGTGTTGACCTGTTCAATTGGGATGGCCCGGACAGAGCTTTTGGCAAAAATCGCAGCGGAACGGCATAAACCAAATGGCACGCTCTTGTTGGATTTGGATATGCTGCCTGATGCGCTGGCCGATCTGAAGTTGACCAAGTTGCCGGGTGTCGGTGACGGTATGATTGCCCGACTGGCCGCGGCGGGCGTTACTGATTTCGTGGGGCTTTGGCACCTTGCGCCGAAACAAGCGCGCGCAATTTGGGGCAACGTCGAAGGTGAGCGGTTTTTACAAGAACTGCACGGCACACACGCCCCTCGCGCCCAGACACGCAAGCGCATGTTTGGACACAGCCGCGTGCTGCCGCGTGAATGGCGCAGCCCCGACAAAGTAGAAGATTGCGCACGACAACTGCTGGCAGGTGCGGCGCGGCGGCTGCGGCGAACAGATCTGCGCGCGTCAAGGCTGACCCTTTCCATGCGAAGTCAACGCTTGCGCTCAACCCGTGCAAAAAGTGCTCAGGCGCAACGTTGGGATTGGGAGGGGCAGTTTGCCCCATCGCGTGATGATCACAGCTTTCGCAAAACCCTTGCGCAAGGTCTGGCTGAGGCGCGCCGGACGATGCCATTCAGCCCCCACGCTGTCTCAGTCATGCTGCACGGGCTGGACGCGGAAGCGGATTTAACAGGTGACCTGTTTGATACGCTTTCCAGCGATGCGGATGACCGCACACGGTGGGAAACGATTAGTGAAACGATGGATCAAATGCGGTCACGATTTGGCGGAAAAGCATTGTCACTCGGGGTGCATGACACTGTTCCGGGCGGATACGTCGGCGGTAAAATCGCATTCGGGCGGATACCAGAGGCGGGGGATTTTGAGGCACCCACAGGTGACGACGGTGACACGCATTTCTGCAGTTTCTGAGGGCTGAAAACAGGTGCGGTTTTTGTGTCGCGGATCTTAACCTAGCTTGCCGCGCCAAACTAAGGACCGTTTGTTCAACACATTCAGATCAGCCGTTCCGTCAATGATATTGCCGCATAGACTTACGGCTTGCATTGCTTGTGCGCGGGTTAAGTGCTTGTAGGCTGGGCGCGCCAAATGGTCGTACCAGACGCCACCACACACGGTATCTAGCACAATACGCTGAAAACAGTGATCGTTTTTGACGGGCCAATGGCGGTGGGTTGTCCGCGCCAACTCTGGCATCGTTTCCTTTGTCAGCACGGCATAGTGTGCCACAAGGTCAGCGGTTTTTGGTTCAATCTGTGTCATGCCATGCCTTTCAATTATTTGGTAAGCTAGGGCGACGTAATCTTTGGCAACATCTGACTTTGGTTTGATCTACTCTCGACGCAGGCGGAATTGCCGCTAATTGCATGCCTCATGAAGCGGCCTGATAAGCGTCTATTACGACAGCGGCGTGGGGCGTTTTTTGCAGCATTTTACGTTCAACGGCGCGGGGGTCAGAAACATGAAAACAAAAGATCTGATCGCTGACTTGGCCGCGCGTTTTGAGCAGCCAGACTTTACCCCAACGCGGCAAGCAGGATTGGCGCGGCTGGCGGCCTTTAGCGACCGTGCGGGTGATGTCTACGATCGATGCCGTAACTATGATTTGGGTCCGGAATTCCGTGCAAATGTCTCGGCACTGTCACCTTGGATAAGGCACCGCGTGATCACGGAGACCGAGGTTTTAGAGGCGGCACTTCGCGTGCATGATTTCAAAAAAGCTGAACGGTTTGTGCATGAAGTTTTTTGGCGAACCTATTTCAAAGGATGGCTTGAACAGCACCCGACGGTCTGGCCGGCGTACCAAGCGGGGTTACGCAGGCAGCTCAAAAGCCTTGAAAAAGATCGGCGTTTGGCCGCGTATTACGGTGAAGCGATTGCAGGTGAGACGGGAATTGATTGCGTTGACGCATGGGCCGAAGAACTGGTTACGACCGGCTATTTGCACAACCACGCGCGCATGTGGTTCGCGTCAATCTGGATTTTCACTTTGCGCCTGCCTTGGGAGTTGGGCGCAGATTTCTTTCTGCGGCATTTGATAGACGGCGATCCCGCATCGAACACGTTGGCCTGGCGTTGGGTTGCGGGCATTCAAACTAAGGGGCGGCCCTACATCGCGCGTGTTTCAAATATTTCCAAATTTACCAACGGGCGGTTTTGTCCGACCCACCAGATAACTACGAATGTCACGCCGATTGACGATGCGAGCGATCATTTGCGCAAAAGGCTTCCGGATGCGGCGGCGCCAGCAGATGTGCCGAATGAGTTTCTGCTGGTGGTCACAGAAGATGATATGCAGATTGTAGACGCGCTGCCTCATGCGCCTGTGGCAACGATAGGGGCGCTGGCAACGACAGGCGGATCACCCTTGCCTGTAGCAGAGTTAGCTCAACGCTTTGCGTCAGGCGCGATGCAGGACGCCTGTGGTGGCACTGTGGTCATCAATCAAAACGCATGGGCAAACGAAATCATTGAGGCTTGTGAACGGTACCAAACAAAAACGGTGGTTACAGGGTATGCGCCCATCGGGCCGACCGCGACCGCACTTGCAGAAGCACATCCCGATCTGACAGCAGCGGGGATTAACCTTATTCAAGTGCGCCGCTCGTTCGATACAATCGCTTGGCCTCACGCAACCAAAGGATTTTTCGCGATGAAAAAAGCGGTGCCGTCCGTTTTGGAAAAACTTGGTATTACTCACTGATCAAGTACACATCTGTTTTTGCGCCAGCTTCGCTAGAGTAGCCATTCAAGAATCTCTTTGATCGTATCGCTGTTCGTGCTCTAGTCGAGTGGTAGCATTTCGGGAGGAACCATGTGCGCTGTGTTGGGAAGATGTCTGGGCCACCCGCACGGTAAGGCTCAGGAGTGGTGGCCGCCCCCCTGTTAGGTGAGCGTCTATTTTCAGTTTTCTGACATCACACTCTCATCGGAGATACCTATGACACCGAACCTTACATCTGGGGCTGAGAGCCTTGAGATATCTTGGCCTGACGGCACCGTCGGCCAGTTTCCGTATATTTGGCTGCGTGACAGCGATCCTTCCGGCTTTCACGCCAAAACAGGGGAGCGTGACTTTGACCTTACCAGCGTGCCGCTTGACCTCGCGCCGCATGAGGCTGAAATCACTGCTGATGCCTTGATCCTGACGTGGACGTCAGGGGCGGCGCCAAGTCGATTTGATCTTGATTGGGTCAAAGCGCATCGGCCCGGACAAGTACGCTATGATCCCGCGGATATTGCACCTGTTCCTTGGCGCGCCGAGCTTGGCGACCACGGTGTGCCGCGCAAAGATGCCAGCACACTTATGTCGTCAAATGATGCCCTTGCTGAGTGGCTTGAGCAGACAAAAAGATATGGCCTGTCGATTGTGACGGGTTTGGCTGATGATCCAGAGGCAGGCGAAACAGTTGCGCGCCGCATCGGGCATCTGCGCGAGACCAATTTTGGCGTGACTTTTGAGGTCATGTCCAAGCCTGACCCGATTAACCTTGCCTACACATCTGATGCGCTGCCTTTGCACACTGATCTGACAAATCAAGATGCGCCTCCGGGCTACCAGTTCCTGCACTGCATTGCTAACGAGGCCCAAGGCGGCGGGTCCACATTTTGTGATGGCGCTGCGGTTGCTGAGGATTTGCGGGCAGCTGATCCGGAGGCATTTGAGATACTGTCGACTGTATCAGTTCCGTTTCGGTTTCATGACAATGAAACGGACATCCGTTCGCGCAAGCGTGTGATAGAGCTCGGAGCCAAAGGTGAAGTTCGCGAAGTTTGTTTTAACGCGCATCTTGCGGATATTCTGGACCTTGATCCAAGCACGATGACCGCGTTTTACCGTGCGTACCGCAAATTCATGCAAATGACCCGCGATCCCGCTTATGGCATCGCTTTTCGCTTGTCTGGCGGCGAAATGGTGGTTTTTGACAACCGTCGCGTTATGCATGGCCGCGAGGCTTTTGATCCGTCGACAGGCTTTCGCCACCTTCGGGGGTGCTATGTTGACCGTGGTGAATGGGACAGCCGCTTGCGTGTTTTGAAGCGGGTGTAGAAACTATCTTGGGGCGTGCCAGCGTGCAGGTTGGTACGTGCCATTTTTCGTATTTGTCCTTGGTGTATTCCTACAGTGCGGTGGGGTTATTTCCGACCAATTGCGTTTTGAACGGTGACACCAAAAAACGCCACAAAACCTAAGAACTCACAAAGCGCGCGCCCGAGGTTTTGCTTTAGGTGGTGCGAAAAGCCCCCCGATCCTTTGACTGCGCCTAACAATTGCATGACTGCCCGACCAAACGCCAAAAGGGCGAGGCCCCAAACGATCCGGTAGGCGTCTATTTCTGATTTTCTTTTGTTGGTTGGAATGACGTCGATGAGGAATTGGTAATGCACAATGCAGTCGCGCCATTTGTGCGCGAGCATCGCACGCAATGTTGCTTGGCCCTCGCGTATCAACTGGTTTGAAAGCGCTTGGGGAACTGTTCCGCATTTAAGCTTTAGGGCACGTTCGAAGCGTCTGAAAAATTCTAATTCTTCTTTGCCTGTCCCGTTGAACTGAGTGTCAAACCGCATGCCTAGGCCGGCGGATTTGGAAAATACAGAGCGTCTCAAGGCATAATTGTCCATGGTGAGTACTGCCCTGCGTTCACCAAAACCTTCGCGGCCCACATCGGGCGGGCTCATCCACGCGGATCGCACGCCTTCAAATTCGTGCTCAACCCACCCCATGAATGCGTCGCAATTCGGCAATTGTTTCGCAGCTTTCTCAAACGCAATGCCCCAATCTTCACAAACGGCTTGGTCATCGTTCACGCCCAGAAATAGGTTTGCGCCAAGGACGTCGGCTTCAGCCAATAGTCGGTTGCGCGCAGATGCAACGCCCTCAACCGGTTCTGCAATAACCGCAACGGGAAACGTAAAATTCGCAGCCTCAACTGTTTGTGCCAACGTAATGTCACGCTGATTTTGAACTATGATGAGGCAGAGATCATGATGCATTGGCATCGTCAGCTTTGCTAAACTGCTCAGCAAGCGTTCAAGCTGGGGACTGGCTTGCTTTGTCATCACGCCAATCACGATGAGGGGGCGTTTGTGGTTTGTGTCGCGAGCCTGCATTAGGACGCTCCATACGTCTTTAATGCTGCTGTGATACTTGTTTCCATCAGTGCCCCCAGTTTCTTTACGTGGGGTTCACGCAGAATGCCAAGGTGTGTTCCCGGGAGGTCATGAACATCCAACCCCTTTGTGCTGCGCCTCTGCCATCCGAAGTTCGGATCATCAATTTTGACACGCTGCGGGATATCCCATTTGGCCTCATCAAGTGCGCGAAAAAGGGTCAGTTGGCCCTCAAATACTTTGGGTGAGTACCCTTCTTTGGCCAGCCTAAGGACCATCTCTACGTCTATTTTGCTGGACAAACGCTTTGATGGTTTTTGGCCCTTTTCAAGTATCCGGCAATATCGAAGATGCCGACGCCTTCCCTCGACGATCCTAACATCCTCGGCATCATCCCGACGTTTTGCCTCATAATCGATCGTATCAATCAGGCCGACAAAAATTACCTCATGCCCCATCTCTTGCAATCGCTGTCCAAGTTCGAATGCAAAAATTCCGCCGTCGCAAAAGCCACCCACCAAGAACGGTCCGCCGGGCCAGACATCTAGAATACGCTCAATGTAGTGCGATACGATGTCATCTATGCGGGTTTGCAATATCGGCACGTCCTTTTTGCTGAGCGGACGTAAGGCGTAGACTGGACGCTCGGGTGCCAGATGACGTGATAGCGACAGATATGCCGATGGTGGGTTCATACCAGCGAGCACGAGGAAAAGTGGAACATCGTCTCCACCTTTCTTGATGGGCACAAGCGCCTCTTTGATTTGTGGATCTTCTTGTGGCGCCGGATGCATTGGTTCGTAGGTGCGACGATCTTCAATCAAAGCGGCAAGCGCTTGCACCGTGGGTTGGTGAAAAAGCTCTGCTGGCGTGGCTTTGATGGCAAATGTTTCTTCAATGGCGAGAAGGAGCTTTAGAGATGAAAGGGAGTCTCCACCCAGAGCAAAGAAGTCATCGGTTGTGCTGATGTTCACCTTTTCGAACAGTTCCTCGAAGATGAACATCAGCTGCTTTTCAGTTTTGGTTGCTGGTTTGACATGGGAGCGGGCAAGTCGCCTTTGCGCCATCACGTTGTCGATTTCCAGCTCACCAGCAAGGGTTTTGCGGCTGATTTTGCCCATCTGGTTTAACGGGATGCTTTCAACAATCTTTATGTATTCGGGCATTTTGTAGTCAGCCACACGGGCGCCGACGTATGCCCGAAGCTTGTCTTCAGTCTCCGTATGGCCATGAGCCAAGACAACCAATGCGCCGATGCGCTCGCCGTAAAGTTCATCGGGCAGGCCAAAGACTACGGCCTGTGCTACGGCTTCATGGGTGAGAAATGCGCTTTCAATTTCCTTGGGGTATACTTTCTTGCCGCCGCGGTTGATCCGGTCATCAACACGCCCCGTGACATAAAGAAACCCATCACCGTCAAGGTATCCAAGGTCACGGGTATGATACCAATCGCCTACAATGGATGGGTTGCCTTTTTGGGCCTCGGTCTCAAGCCGTGGGTGTATGAGGCCACCAGTTGCCACGATCTCTCCCTCAACATTTTTAGGTACTTTCTTGCCGTCTTCACCAAGGATCCGAACGTCCCAAGGGGACACAACTTTTCCAACTGCGTTTGAGGGTATGTCGGCAGGCGGAAGGGGGCAGAATGCCAGCATAGGAGAGACTTCTCCCATGCCGTACCATTGACGAAGCGGGGCTTGGAACGCGCTTTCAACGGCCTCAATTGTTTCTCGGTTTATGGCGTCTGAACCGCAAAACAGCGCGCGAATAGAACAGCCGTCAGGTGACCATCCAGTTTCGGCAATACGTTTCAACAGCAACAAGTAAATACTCGGCACAGCCGTCATAAACGTGGGTCTTACATCATCAATCTGATCTAACGCGCGCCTTGCATCAAAGCCAGAGGCACACACAACTTGGCCACCGCGCAACAACACAGGCAAACAGGATCGCCACAGACTGTGAAGCAGCGCAAATGGCACAACGCATAATGATTTGTCCTCATTCGTTAGCCGCGCTTGATCGGCAAATGAGATGCAGTTTGTCACCATGCTAGCGTGTGTGTGCGCGATAATTTTGGGAGTACCTGTGGTGCCCGAACTGGTGCTGAGCAAAGCGGTTTGCATCGGGTTATCGATTTGCTGTTCTGGTGGGCGGGTGTAGCGGGTCAAAAGCAGATCAAATTGCCCTGCTGGGCGCTGCTGATCTGTCACAAGCCGCAAAATTGATACGCCGGACGCTTCCGCAGCCATAACCAAGGCGGATCCCGCCCGCTCTGTGACTATGATCGCCGCAATCGGTAACTCGGCGAAAAAATATTCTGCTTCTTGGGCTGGAATAGATGGGTTCAGCGGTAGCGGGATTGCTGCTGACATGACCGATAGGATCGCGGTTAAAAATTCAGGTCCCTCATCCAGCGCAACGATGACAAGGTCGCCAGATTTGATTTGCGCAGACCTTAGCTTTTCAGCCGTCTGGTCAATTTGTTCAATGAGCTGCGTGTGGGTTGAATAGCTCCGATCAATGCCGCCAACGGCTGCCTTGTCGCCGAACTTGCCGGCCACATCGCGAAGGCCTTCAATAATTCCACTGTATTGTTCGTGTGACACCACTCGTCATGCCTACTGTTTACTAAACTACGTTTCACTGTTTGGGCTGACGCAGCGGCGAATGGCATCAAATCCCTATCCGACAGTTTAATACATTTTATTGGCTTATCAACGGCTTGGTATTGAAATTAAACGCCAACCAAAGTGATTTCACTTTCGATAGGCTGCAAGAGATACTTTAATTCGGTTCGCCTTTGTTCAACAGCTCGCTCAGTACTTCTTCTGTATGCTGGCCAAGGGCGGGCGGGGCGCGGCGAAGCTGCGGTGTGTTGACGCTTTGTTTTATCGGGAACCCTAATATTGGCGCATCAATCCCTTCGGGTGTCTTTGTCCTGATGACCATTTCGCGGTGCTCAATCTGGGGATCATTGAGTGCGGCGACCACATCCAGAACTGGGCCAGCGGGCACGCCAGCGGCGTTGAGTTTGCCCATCCAATTCTCTGTGGTGTCGCTGATAAGCCGTGACTGCACCTCGGCGGTGATCGCATCGCGGTGGTTTATGCGCGCTTCGTTCGTTGCAAAGCGGGGATCATCGAAAAGGTGGGTGCAGCCCAGCAAGTCAAAAAGCCGCGCTACGATCCCGTCATTTGACGCGGCGATCGCAATGTGACCGTCCGCCGTTTCGAATAGACCGTAGGGTGCCACGAGGGGGTGGTCGTTTCCTGCGCGCTGCAAGGGCTTGCCGGTCGCGAAAACTTCTGTGGCCATATAGGCCAACATGCTGACCATGCTGTCGGTCATGGCGATGTCGATGGCGTTAAAGCGGCGCTCGTGCCTTGGCGCTGCAAGAGCGGCTGCACAGGCGAGGGCTGCGTAAAGTCCCGTGACCAGATCGCTGATCGGCAGGCCAGAGCGGAGCGGTGGCGCGTCAGCGGGTCCGTTGGTCCACATAAACCCGCTCATCGCTTGGGCAACAAAGTCGAAAGAGGGGCGCGCAGCATAAGGTCCAGTTTGTCCAAATCCAGAAATATGACATGCGATCAGCCGTGGGTTTAGTGCCTCAAGTGTTGCATCCGATAGGCCCATATCGGCCATGGTGCCCGGCTTGAAATTGTCGACCAACATATCTGCATCGACGATTAAGGCCCTGAGCTTTGCCATGTCGTCCGCGTCGCGCAGATTGATCATAACAGAGCGTTTATTGCGGTTGAATGAAGCAAAATAGGCGCTGAACTCACCAATCTTGCTGCCTTGGTCGCGAAGCGGATCGCCCTGTGGGGTCTCAATTTTGATGACATCCGCCCCAAGATCCGCCAGTTGCTGTGTGCAAAATGGCCCTGAAATGACGCGGGTAAGGTCGATGATGCGCGTGTTGTTCAGGCTCATTGGTTCAGCCCACCGCGCGGATTGCGCTGTCCAGCGGCTGTGTTGCGCCAATCGGAGGCGCACTCAGAAGCCGCGCAGGCAAGGGGTGGCCTAGTGTTTCAGCCAACCAGCGGCCGTGGGTGATGAGTTTGTCAAAGTCCAAGCCTGTCTCATAATTCTCAGCATGCAGAAAATGAACCAAGTCTTCGGTTGCAACGTTGCCCGTGGCCCCGGGCGCGAACGGACACCCCCCGATACCGCCAAGCGAGCTTTCAAACCGAGTGATGCCAACAGAGATGCCGGTCATCACATTGGCTAGCGACATGCCCCGCGTATCATGAAGGTGCAAAATCAGTTTGAGATCAGGATGGGCGGCTTTGAGTTGAGTAACGGTGCGGCGGATTTGGCTTGGTGTGGCGGTGCCGATTGTGTCGCCAAGTTTGATTTCGTCAAACCCCATGTCCACCAAAGCGCCAGCAACTTTCAGCAATTGCGCCGTGGGGGTGACGCCTTCAAAAGGGCACCCGAAGGCCGCGGCGATTGCAGCAACAGCACGTTTGCCTTCGGCGCGCGCCAGATCACGGACCGGTTCACATCGTGCGATTGCATCTTCGACAGAACAATTGCTGTTGGCGCGGCTGTGACTTTGGGTGGCTGACAAGAACCAAACCCATTCATGGACACCGGTGCGCGCGGCGCGCTCGGCACCGCGCAGGTTCGGGACGAGGGCTTGGAAAATTACATCCTGTGCATCACTGACACCGGCCATGACATCTTCGGCGTCCGCAAGTTGTGGGATAGCGCGTGGTGAGACGAAACTTGTGGCCTCAAACCGTTTGACGCCTGCATCAATTGCGCGCTGGATCAGCTCAATTTTGTTGGCAACTGGAACGAGTACTTTTTCAGACTGCAGCCCATCTCGGGGCCCTACTTCGGTGATTTCGATTTTCATTGTCTGATCCCTGTCTTTTCTATGTCGCGCCATTTGAATGTCCGCGCGTCACTTTCTGTGTACATAATCATGTGAACGCGCATAATGGAACTTTGCCATCGCGTTTCGCGATGGCAATTGTATTGAACCGGCATTTCATGTTCTCACATCCGGTGGATAGGCTTCACGCAATGCGCTGCTAGGGAGGAAATTGTCATGCGCCTTACGATGTTACTTACAAGCAATTTAGGAATGATCACGGCCGGGTTTATGTCCCTTGCCGCGTTGCCTGCACAGGCGACGGAATGCATTGCACCGTCGAACCCGGGTGGGGGTTGGGACTTTACTTGCCGTACAATCGGTCGGATTTTGTCCGAACTTGATTTGGTGGATGGCAACGTTCAAACGACAAACATGCCAGGCGGAGTTGGTGCGGTGACCTTTGCAATGGTCGCAAGCGAACGTCCTGCTGACGAGGAACTGATTGTTGCAACGTCAACAGTTGGCATCACGCAAATCGCCCAAGGTCGTTACCCAGGTGGCGTTGATGATATGCGTTGGTTGGGCATGTTGGGCGCTGACGTTGGTGTTGTCGCTGTTGCAGCTGACAGCGATATCACCTCGATGGCGGATTTGAACGCAGCGCTGAAAGCGGATTCGTCTTCGCTGACAACTGCGGGCTCATCTTCAATCGGTGGTTGGGATCACATTCGTTTGTTGATCGCAGCGCGTGAAGCGGGCGTTGAGAACCTGCCAGACATCCGCTGGGTTCAGTTCGACGGTGGTACAGACGCGGTCACACAGCTGATCGGTGGTCAGGTTGATGTTGTTTCAACAGACATTTCCGAAATCGGTGGTTTTGTTGAATCTGGCGACATTCGCATCATTGGCGCAATGTCAGACGAGCGTATTCCAGCGTTCCCAGATGCGCCAACGATGAAAGAGCAGGGCATCGACATGACCGGCTATAACTGGCGCGGTCTCTACACTGGTGGCGACGTTTCTGACGAAGCATATGGCCAGTGGGTGTCTGATCTTGAAACTCTGTACAACTCAGAGAACTGGCAGACTGCAGCGGTTGAGTTTGGTCTCGTGCCAATCTGGCGCGGCGGTGCAGACTTTGAAGCCTATATCCGTGACCAAGAAAAAGTTACGGCTGACATCTCTCGTGATATTGGTGTGATCGAGTGATAAGTACACGACTATTGGCCGCCGTGATCTTTGTGGTCGCGGCGGTCTACACCTACTACGGAAATACCTACACAGTCTCGTTCGGCGACGTGCTTGGCCCGTCTGTTTTTCCTGTGATTGTGGGCGTTCCTGCCATGATTTTTGCAGGATCACTTGTAGTATTTCCGGGCGGCGGCGTGCAGTGGGCTGGACGGACGCACCTTATCCGACAGGGCATCGCGCTTGCGGTTCTGCTGGCTTACGCGTGGCTGTTGAAGCCGCTTGGATTTCCGTTGGCTACCTTTGGATTGATCGCGGCACTGGCGGCGACCCTCGGTGGACCTGCTGTGAAATCCATCCAATTGGGCGCGGCAATGTCGCTGTGCCTTTGGGTATTGTTTGACCAAATTTTAGGGCTGCCTTTGGCATTCCTCGGCACAATCTTCGGAGCTTGATGCATGGAAACGCTTTCGCTGTTGGCCAGTGGTTTCACGGTGGCCCTGTCCCCTCTTAACTTATTTTTGCTTTTCTCAGGCTGCTTTGTCGGCACGCTAATCGGCGCGCTTCCGGGGTTGGGCCCTGTAAACGGCGTGGCGATCTTGATCCCGCTGACATTTGCGTTTGGACTGGATGCAACGTCGTCGTTGATCCTGTTGTCCGCGGTTTATTTCGGTACCATGTACGGCGGTCGCATCAGCTCAATTTTGTTGAATATCCCCGGTGATGAGCCTGCGGTGATGACAACCTTAGACGGCTATCCGATGGCGCAAAAAGGTCGTGCGGCTGATGCGCTGGCCCTGTCGGGTGTGGCGTCCTTTGTTGGGGCCACTGTGGCTGTCATTGGCTTGTCCCTGTTCGCGCCGATGCTTGCGCGCGCGGCCATTCATTTTGGACCAGCAGATTACTTTGCGCTTTATATTATGGCCTTTGCGACCATCGGCGGTGTGGCGGGTGTTGATCCGCGCAAGACACTTCTGTCTGCGCTGATCGGGTTGATGATTGCGACGATTGGCATTGATCCGATCTCGGGTGTGCCGCGCTACACGGATGGTAATTTCCACGTCTATGATGGGATTGAGCCTATCGTTGCTCTTGTGGGTTTGTTCGCCATTTCAGAAATTTTGGTCCTGTTGGAAAAACATATCAAGGACCGTTCCAAAGCTATTCCTGTAGACGGATGGATGCCGTCCCTGTCGACGCTGCTGTCCACCAAATGGGCAATGTTGCGCGGCTCACTGATCGGGTTTGTGGCGGGCGTGCTACCCGGTGCGGGTGCGTCGCTTGGCTCGGTGATGTCCTATTCGATGGAGAAGCAAGCCAGCGATAAAGACGGCACATTCGGCAAAGGGGACCCACGCGGTGTGGCAGCACCCGAGGCTGGCAACAACGCGGCATCTGGCGGTGCGCTGATCCCGATGTTGTCGCTTGGTGTGCCCGGTTCCGGAACCACGGCTGTGATGCTGGCCATGTTGATTTCACTTAATGTCCAGCCCGGCCCATTGTTGTTTGAACGCCAGCCGGATCTGGTCTGGGGCCTTGTGGCATCGCTGTACATGGCCAATGTTACGCTCCTCATCCTCAACATTCCGCTCATCGGCATTTTTACCCGCCTGATGGCCGTTCCTACATGGGCGCTGCTACCAATCGTGGCGGCTGTCAGTTTTGTGGGTGTCTTCTCGATCTCAAACTCAATCTTTGATCTTGAAGTGATGATTGCCTTTGGTGCCTTGGGATACCTGCTGCGCAAGATGGATATCAGCCTTGTGCCACTTGTGCTGGGTCTGTTGCTGGGCGGCGACATGGAACGCAACCTGCGCCGTGCGATGTCTATCTCGGACGGGGATTGGAGCATCCTCGTGCAAAGCTGGATATCGATTGCGCTCTATGCCCTGACCATCGCCTTTCTTGGGCTTTCTGCATGGCTGGCTATTAAGGCTAACAAACGTGAAAAAGCGCGGAACCTAGCGGAATGACTTGGGGTTTTGTAGGGCTCGGGCAGATGGGACTGCCCATGGCGCAGCGGTTGTCAGCTGTCACTGATGTGATTGCTTACGATTATAAAGGGCGCCAGTATGATGGGCTGAAAACGGCGATCTGCCCGTCAGAGTTTGGTGTTTGTGACGTTGTCGTGTTGTGTTTGCCGAACGGTGAAGTGGTTGAGGACATGCTGTTTGGTGAGCACGGGTTTGCCGAAACCCTGCCGCGCGGTGCATTGGTCATCGACACTTCTACGACATCGCATGGCACTGCCGGGCGTGTTGGTGCGCGGCTGGCTGAACGTGGATTGACGTTCTTGGACGCGCCTGTCTCTGGCATGCAGAAACGCGCTGAAGAGGGAACACTGACCATGATGGTCGGCGGTGAGACCGCTGTGCTTGAACAACACCGCGAAAAGCTCAGATCGGTTGCGTCGAAAATTCTGCACGTGGGGCCCATCGGGGCAGGGCAGCTGGCCAAGTTGATCAATCAGTTGCTGTTTGACGTGAACATGGCAGCCCTCGCTGAGATTTTGCCGATGTCCGCCAAACTGGGGCTTGATCCGGATCAAGTCGCTGAAATTGTTAATTCTGGCACAGGCCGTAGCCACGCGAGCGAGTTCTTCTTGCCCAACATTTTGCGCGGCGTTTTTGACAAAGGCTATCCCATGAAGGCCGCCTACAAGGATTTGATCGCAGGAGCCGAGGTCACGTCCGAGAACGGCTTCCCCGCACCGGTCCTTGCGGCGGCCACAACCACCTATCAACAAGCATTGGCCCAAGGGCTGGGTGCACAAGACAAAGGCGCAATGATCAAGGTGTATGAACATCTTGTAGGCGCCCTATTCAGGAGCAAGAAATGAGTGACGAACACGGGCTGCGTCGCGGCCTTACCAACTATGGCGATCAGGATTTTGCCGTCTATCTGCGCCGCTCTTTTGCGCGCTCGATGGGGCTTAGCCGCGATATGTTGGAAAAGCCGATCATTGGCATTGCCATGACGCCGTCGGATTTTAACAACTGTCACCGCACCATGCCTGAATTGGTAGAGGCGGTCAGCCGTGGTGTGCTGGCGTCTGGCGCGCTACCACGTGCTTTTCCAACCATTTCAACCGGCGAAGTTTTCTTAAACCCGACCTCAATGGTGTACCGTAACCTGATGGCGATGGACACCGAAGAGATGGTCCGCGCCCAGCCTATGGATGCGGTTGTGATGATCGGGGGTTGTGACAAAACGGTGCCGGCGCAGCTGATGGGTGCTGCTTCTGCGGACGTGCCAGCAATCCAATTGGTGACAGGTCCGATGAGCACCGGACACTACAAAGGCGAGCGTTTGGGCGCGTGCACCGATTGCCGCCGTTTCTGGGGCCGCTTCCGCGCGGGTGAGATTGAGCGCGACGAAATTGATGTGGTTGAGGGTCGCTTGGCGGCAACTGCTGGTACTTGTGCGGTGATGGGCACGGCCAGCACCATGGCAATCATTGCGGAAGTTCTGGGCATGTCGTTGCCGGGTACGGCGGCTATTCCGGCTGTCGCGGCCGAACGTTTGGTAGCGGCAGAAGAAACGGGCAAGGCTGCTGTTCGTTTGCTGACACATCCGCGTAAACCGTCCGAAATCATCACCAAAAATGCCGTCGAAAACGCCATGCGTGTTTTGATGGCGGTTTCAGGATCGACCAACGCAGTTGTGCATTTGGCGGCAATTGCAGGGCGTCGCGGGATCACGATCTCATCTGAACGGATGAATGAAATCAGCGATGAGACGCCAGTTTTGGTTGATCTGAAACCTGTGGGCGCTGGCTATCTTGAGGACTTCCACCACGCTGGTGGCGTTGGCGCGCTGCTGCGTGAGCTAAAGCCTTTGCTGCACCTCGATACGGTCGACGTGATGGGCCAGACCCTTGGTGACCGCCTTGAAGAACCGCTGGATTGGGTCAACCGTGATGTTATTCGCGCCTCTGATAATGCGGTCTCACCGGTGGGTGGTCTGATCTCGCTTGGGGGCAATCTTGCGCCGCAGGGTGCGATCTTTAAGCGCGCCGCTGCAACAGAAAGCCTGTTTGAGCATGAAGGCCGCGCCGTAGTTTTTGACAGCCTTGAACATATGGCAAGCAGCATCGACGATCCTGATCTGGACATCGAAGCCGACGATATCATGGTGCTCAAAAACGCAGGTCCCGTAGCTGCTGGCATGCCAGAGGCAGGGTATCTGCCCATTCCCAAAAAGCTGGCACGCCAAGGGGTCAAAGACATCGTTCGTATTTCGGATGCGCGTATGTCCGGTACCGCCTTTGGGACAATTGTTCTGCACATCGCGCCCGAGACTGCACGGGGTGGTCCGTTGGCTGCGGTTCGCACCGGTGATCGCATCAGATTGTCTGTCGAAAACAAGACGATTGATCTGTTGGTTGATGCCGCCGAGATCGCCAAGCGGCTTGAAGACCATGTGCCCCCAGAACTTCCGGTTCGCGGATATCGCGGCCTTTACGCGCGGACTGTGACCCAAGCGCCTGAAGGCGTTGATTTCAACTTCTTGCAACATGAAAGCACAGCCCGTTTTGGGCGGGAGGATGAGACATGAACCTTGCAACACTCCTTGCGCAGCGCGAGGCCGAAGGCCGTCCTGTTCGTGTTGGATTGATTGGCGCAGGTAAGTTCGGCACCATGTTCCTGGCCCAAGCGGAACGCCAGCGTGGCATTCATATCGTGGGCATCTGTGATCTGAACCCTGCCGCGGCGAAGTCCAATCTTGAGTTGGTAGGCTGGGATGCGGCGCGCTATAATGCGGACAGCCTTGATGCTGCGGCTCGTGACGGCACAACCCATGTGGGTGATAATTGGCAAGCTTTGGTAGCCCATCCTGCCGTTGAGATTATCATCGAATGCACAGGCAACCCGATGGCGGCTGTCACCCATATTTTGACGGCCTTTCGTGAGGGTAAGCACGTCATTAACGTCACCGTTGAGGCCGACGCCTTCGTTGGGCCGGGCTTTGGCGTAAAGGCCCGCGAGGCCGGTGTGATTTATTCGATGGCATACGGTGATCAACCGGCCCTTGCTGCGGATTTGGTCGATTGGGCGCGCGCGTGTGGGTTCTCGGTGGTGGCGGCTGGACGGGGGCACAAATGGATGCCGCACTACCGCCAATCTACACCGGATACGGTCTGGGACCACTGGGGGCTGACCCAAGAGCAAGCGGAGCGGGGCCGTCTTAACCCAAAAATGTTCAACGCATTTTTGGACGGCTCTAAACCCGCTATTGAAAGTGCCGCCATCGCTAATGTGTGCGGTTTGGATGCGCCGGCCGAGGGCCTCGTCTTTCCGCCGGGATCGATTGATGACATCCCAACATTGGCGCGCCCCCGTTCAGAGGGCGGTGTGCTTGAGCGTAAAGGCATGGTCGAGGTGATCTCTTGTTTGCGCGAAGACGGTTCGCAAATCCCCTTTGATATTCGCAAGGGGGTTTGGGTGTGTTTTGAGGCGGACACGGAGTACCTCAAAAACTGTTTTGAGGAATACAAAGTCGTCACAGACCCATCAGGGCGCTACATGTGTGAAAGCCGCCGCTGGCATTTGATCGGGCTGGAATTGCCCTATTCCGTAGCCAGCATTGGCATCCGCGGCGAACCAACAGGTGTCGCGACAGAGTTCCGTGGGGACGTGGCAGCAATCGCCAAGCGCAACCTTAAGGCAGGCGAGGTCTTGGACGGCGAAGGCGGTTATACTGTTTCCGGTGGCCTGCGTCCTGCACCTTTATCGGTTCAGCACGGCTACTTGCCATTGGGTCTTGCGCACAATGTGACCTTGACGCGCGATGTTGCGGAAGGGGCTGCCGTCACGTGGGGTGATGTCAAAATTGACCAGACCACAGACGCGTATCGCCTTCGCAAAGACGTTGAGGCATTAGCGGTTTCAGCGCAGGCTGCCTGACTATAATTTGGGGTGATTGTCCACAAACCGCGTGACTGCACCGTTGGTTTAGTTGCGCCGTGGGGCAGTCATCTCATTTTCAATGATGCGCTTTCAGCCATCGCGTTCTAAGATGCCAGCATTATGCGCTACGATTTCTTCTCGCTTACTTTGTTCATTACTGTCGCGGAGCTTGGCAGTATTGCGCGTGCGGCCAAGCGCCATAACCTGGCGGCTTCGGCGGCCAGCAAACGTATTTCCGAGCTTGAACGTTCCATCGGTGCACCGCTTCTTTATCGACAGCGACGCGGTGTTGAACTGACCCCAGCAGGGCAGGAACTTTTAGAGCACGCCCACAATATCCGGCAGTCTCTTGCAGCCATGGAAGTCAGCATGGGCGCCCATGTGGACGGCACCCAAGGGACCATTCGCGTGGCGGCGAACACCTCATCGATCACGCAGTTTTTGCCCGAAGATCTTGCTGCGTTCGTGCGGGAGCACCCCGATCTGCGCATTCAGCTGATTGAGCAAACCAGTGCAGATATTTTGGACGCGGTGCGCTCTGGCGAGACTGAACTTGGGATCTATTCAGGGTTCACGGATGCACCGGGGGTGCAATCTGTACTCTACAGGCGCGATACGCTTGTCATTGCGGCCCCCTCCGATCACCGGATTGCGGGGTTTGAAAAAGTGACATTTGCAGATGTGCTGAGCGAAGATTTTGTGGCGCTGCAGCAGGGTAGCTCCATCCAGCATCATCTTGAGCGGCAGGCCTATGAGCTGAACAGCCAAATTAGAACACGCGTAGAAGTGATGAGTTTCGACGGTGTGCGGCGCATGGTTCAGGCACGTCTGGGCATCGCGATTTTGCCTTTGGGCGCGGTTGAGCCCTACCTTGAGGGGACAGATATTGTGATGGTCCCTATTGAAGAAGATTGGGCCCGCCGCGAGTTGCGCATCGCCATGCGCGACCGCGACAGCATTACGGTTCAGTCCCGCGCGCTGTTGAAGTTTCTGGCGCCAAGCGTTGAGTGGTAAGACGGGACCCACTTGCCGTCTTGTCTCCGCGACGCGCTATTGATTACTTTGCCGTAAGCAGGACATTCATACTGCCAAATCTTATTCAAAGGAGGGCGCAATGAAGCTTGTAAGATACGGTGCCGAAGGTGCGGAAAAGCCAGGAATGCTGGACGCAACTGGCCATGTACGCGACCTGTCTGGTCTGATTGATGATGTGGCGGGAAATGCGCTTTTGCCCGACAGCATCGCACGGTTGGCTGGGATCGATCCGGCAAGCCTGCCGCTTGTTACGGGGACGCCACAAGAGAACCTGCGCCTTGGGGCCTGTGTCGGCGGAATTGGGAAGTTCATCTGTATTGGTTTGAACTACGCGGATCATGCTGCCGAAGCTGGCATGGATATCCCAGCCGAGCCGATAATTTTCAACAAATGGACCTCTGCTGTTTGTGGCCCCAACGATCCAATTCAGGTACCGCGCGGCAGTACCAAAACTGATTGGGAAGTTGAGCTGGGCGTCGTGATCGGACAGGGCGGCAGCTACATTGATGAAGCCAACGCGATGGATCATGTTGCAGGCTTTTGTGTTATCAATGATGTGTCTGAGCGTGATTTCCAACTGAACCGGTCGGGCACATGGGACAAGGGAAAGGGTTGTGACACGTTCGGCCCCACGGGTCCTTGGCTTGTGACGCCTGATGAAATCTCAAACGTAAATGATCTGTCTATGTGGCTTGATGTGGATGGGGTGCGGATGCAGTCGGGCTCAACGTCGACGCTGATTTTCAAAGTCCCGCATCTTATTTCGTATTGCAGCCAGTTCATGAGCCTTCAGCCCGGGGACGTCATCTCAACAGGCACGCCACCCGGTGTTGGCATGGGGCAAAACCCACCGCGCTTTTTGCATGGGGGCGAGACTGTCAGCTTGGGGATTGAGGGATTGGGCCAGCAAACAAACGTGGTACTGCCGTCCGCTTCGTAGAGCGCTGCGCTGGTGTTGTGGTTCCGCGAGGCATTTCTTGTGCTGGTCAAAAAATTCAGGCGCCACAATATCGTGCGGCGCCTGAGTTCGTTCATGAATTTACTTGAAGATCGCGCCAAGCTTTGTGGCTGCACCTTCGTTGATCCATGACTTCCATGTGTCTTGGTTGGTTGTCAGGAAGTGCACTGTTGCTTCTTCTGCAGATGCTTTGTTGTCTTTCTGCCATGCCAACAGATTGCTCAGCTCTTGTGTGCCGAACGAGATATTGCTGACCAACTCAAATACATCTGGGTTACGCTCGGCAAAGTCCGATGTGACAACTGTCAAAACAGGCGCTGCAGGGTAGGCAGAGATTTGCGGTGCGGCGCAATCTTGGGTCTGGTTACACGCGTGAATTTCGGCATCGTATGGTCCCATGTCGACGGCAACCATGTTGTAACGGCCGAGTACCGCAGTTGGTCCCCAGTAGTAGCCGAACCATGGCTCTTGGTTCTCATAGGCTGCAGCCATCGTTGCGGCCAGTGTTTCACCGGAACCGTGATTGAAGACTTCCATGCCTTTGCCGTCAAAATCGAACGCTTTAACAAGGTTGTCATTCGCAATGCGGCAACCCCAGCCGTCTGGGCAGTTGTGGAAGCGACCGCCAACAAGATCGGGGTTAGCAAGAACGCCCTCGATTGTTGCAAGCTCTGGGTGCGCTGCGACAAGGTAGTCAGGCACCCACCAGTTTTCGCTGCCGCCTTCGGCAAATACGTCTGATGCTTTGACCAGCTTGCCCTCGGCTTCGAGGTCAAAATACGCAGGTGCAGAGTTCACCCAAAGCTCTGGTACGATGTCAGGCTCGTTGTTTTCTGCAAGTGATGTGATCGCAGTCGTGGTTGCGGATGGAACGACAGTGACGTCACATCCGTATCCTTGGACCATCAGGAATTCGGTGATGCGCGTGATGATCTGGCCAGAGGCCCAGTTCATTTCAGCGATGGAGACTTCGCCGCAATCGGCCATAGCGGCCGTAGGCAGGCCAAGTCCTACGAATGCTGTCGCAAGCAGTGTTTTTTTCATATCTTTGTTCCCGTTGTTAAGCGCCAGACTTTTTTGCAAGTATCTGGTCTGTGAATGCAGAGAACTATGACACTGTTTTTTACACACGCAAGATTCGGTTTTCACACCGTCAAACTTTATTTGACCAAATACGGTACCACCGCGAGACGAAAATTAGGGCCATGAGCAAGACAAATAGCCCGGTGACATCCCCAACAAGATAGCCCCCCGCCAAGGTCAACCATGCCACATCAAGCTGCCCACCGTAGATAAAGGCGTGCCCCAACCCGTTGCCGATTGACGCAAGTGCGCCAGCAATCAAGATCAGTTGCCAATGAGAGCGCAGCTCGCTCTCGCTGTGACGTGTCCATGTGCGGAACACCAGACAAACGGCGAAAAAGCTAGCGGCGATTGAGACAACAGCAGAGAAAACATCTTGCTCACTACCCAGCATAAACGATTGATATGCCCACGTAATTATGTGG
>Ga0209653_1000987_pt1 | contig 23835 bp, 14 predicted proteins | sample SaaInl6LU_22_DNA_FD_184644 | JGI IMG/M metagenome (GOLD analysis project Ga0209653, IMG submission 184644) | Marine microbial communities from expanding oxygen minimum zones in the Saanich Inlet - ESP_116LU_22_DNA (SPAdes) (version 2) | ecosystem: Environmental > Aquatic > Marine > Intertidal...
AAAAATGACAGGAGAATGGTTAGCCCATTGTCAAGCTTGTTCTGTACCAGAATTGGCAAATGTGTTTAATCGATCAGGAATCGATTACGAATTTGTAACCGGATATTTGGATGAACCTCAGGTTTGGGAAGATATTCAAGACTGGGTGGATGCAGCTAAAGTAGCTAAGACCATGGCTAATAATCGTTTGGGGGTGTTAGGGCATTATTACTGCGGTATGCTAGATGTTTATGCTGATTTGACGAAACAGTCGGCAGCATTTGGTACACATATAGAAATTTTAGAAATGTGCGAAGTGAAAAAATATCGCGATGCTGTTACCGATGTTGAGATAGACGATAAAATTGCTGAATTTCGAAGTGCTTTTGAAGTCATTGATACCTGTGAGCAAGACGAGTTGGTACGAGCTGCAAAAACATCCATAGCACTGGATAAACTGGTTGAAAACCATAATTTGGGTTCTATTGCCTATTATTACGAAGGAGAATCTGGTAATGAATATGAAAATATTGTAACCTCTGTTATTGCAGGAAACACCTTATTAACAGGAAGAAATATACCTGTAGCTGGTGAGTATGAAGTTAAAAATGCACAAGCCATGAAAATTATGGATGCCTTTGGTGTTGGTGGTTCTTTTTCTGAGTTTTATGCCATGGATTTTAACGATGATATTGTGATGTTAGGTCATGATGGTCCTGCACATTTTGCGATTTCAGAAGGTAATGTACAACTAGTGCCACTGCCTGTTTATCATGGTAAACCAGGTAAAGGATTGTCTATTCAAATGACAGTAAAACATGGTCCTGTAACTTTGTTGTCTGTAGTAGAAGGTAAAGATGACGTATTTTTATTAGTAGCAGAAGGCGAATCTGTAGAAGGACCTATTTTGCAAATTGGAAATACAAATAGCCGTTATCGTTTTTCAATAGGAGCAAGAGCTTTTATGAATGAGTGGTCTAAACAAGGACCATCACATCATTGTGCTATTGGAGTAGGTCATATTGCTAATAAAATTGATAAACTGGGTGATTTATTGAAATTGAGGGTGGTTCGGATTTGTTAATTCAAGTTTAAAGAATGTTTTCGTATAATTTATTAAACAAGTTTTGCTTGTTTGCTACTATTTTTTGTTTTATACTTATTGGGATCATACAGGACAAAAGTTTAGAGTGATAGAATTAAATTTGATTAAAATGAGTCCTTGGTAGGTACTATTTTTATTGAATTAGACAGGGATAGTTAATTTATTTAATGAAATAAATTGTTTAAAATTAAACATTGTTAATAATGCAGATTAAGAAAAAGGTAGCACAGGTATTAGTTTTAGTTCTTTTTTTACTTACACTAAGTGTTTCGTCACAGCGCAAAGTATATCTTTCAGGAGACGGACCTACAACAGCAGTAGATTGGGAATTTAAAGTTTCTGAGGGTCGTAATAGCGGTTTTTGGACCACCATCCCTGTTCCTTCTAACTGGGAAACAGAAGGATTTGGTTATTATCTATATGGTATGGATAAAATGGAGAAGAGAACTACTCCTGTTGGATTCTATAGACATACATTCAATTTTTCTAAAGCATCTACAAAGCGATATTTTATGGTGTTTCAAGGTGCCATGACAGATACTAAAGTAACTTTAAATGGAAAAAATATAGGCTTCCACCAAGGTGGATTTACAGAGTTTAAGTTTGAAATAACAAATGCACTCAAAGAAGGTAAAAATAATCTTGAAGTTGAAGTAAATAGTTCATCATCTAATAAATCCATTGTAGAAGCAGAACGTTTTGCCGATTTTTGGATGTTTAGTGGTATTTTTAGACCTGTATTTATAGAAGAAGTGTCTGCTGAGTTTATAGAGCATGTAGCAATAGATGCACAAATGACGGGAGATTTTAATATGTGGGTGTATACCAATGGTATTAAAGAAGCTAAAACAATAACCGCCCAAGTTTATGATAAGGCACATAACAAAGTTGGTAAGCCTTTTAAAACTAAAGTCTCTAAAGATAAAACAATATTAGCATCAAGTTTTAAAGGAGTTAATCTTTGGTCTAACGAATTTCCAAACTTGTATTCTGTTAAAATCGAATTAAAAAGTAAAACAAAAGTATTACATACTTACAAACAAACATTTGGCTTTAGAACTTTTGAGGTACGAGACCATGATGGTTTTTACTTAAACGGAAAACGTATTTTATTAAAAGGCGCTAACATGCATAGTTTTAGACCAGAAACGGGTCGTACACTTAGTAAAACTGATATGGAGGAAACCCTACGTTTAATGCAAGATTTAAACTTTAATTGTGTTCGTCCTTGTCATTACCCACCAGACTCTTATTTCTTTGAACTTTGCGATTCTTTAGGTATGTTATCTATGGATGAAACTACAGGGTGGTACCGCCCGTTAGACACTCAAATAGGCACAAAGATTGTAAAAGAAATAGTAACGAGAGATGTAAATCATCCATCTGTAATTCTTTGGAGTAACGGAAATCACATAGCGCATAATCCAGAATTAGATCCTGTATTTCTTGAGTGGGATATACAAAAAAGAAGACCGCTAAAAAATGAAGCAAAAAACAATGATATTTTTGCCAATTATAATCCAGATTGGGATATTGTAAACACCACATATTACCCCAATTATAAAACCATTAACCGCGCTTTATTTAAAGACAATCATATTTATCTTCCAAACGAAACTTTACATGCTTTGTATGATGGAGGAGGAGGAGCAAACCTAAAAACCTATTGGGATTTATTTGAAAAATCTAAAGTAGGTGGTGGTCTTATGATTTGGGCTTTAAATGATGAAGGGTTGATGCGCACAGATATGGGATATGTTGCCGATAATCAATTTAGTAAAGCTTCCGATGGTATTGTTGGACCTCATGGCGAAAAAGATGGTAGCTTTTATGCGGTAAGAGAAATTTGGTCGCCAGTGTTTATAAAAAATGATAAAATTAAAGCCAATTTTAATGGAGATTTAGAGTTTATTAATAAATTTTATTTTACAAATCTTAATCAATGTAATATAAAATGGAAACTTATTAATTTTGCAAATCCAGATGGTACAATAAACGGACATCGTACCGTAGCTAAAGGTAAGGTAAGTGGTAATGTGCTAGCAGGTAATACAGGTAAACTTAACGTATTATTACCAGCTTCGTTTGTAAATAATGATGCCCTTTCTATTGAGGTTTATGATCCTAAAGGAGGATTGGTGTACAGTAAAAACATTCCAATTAAAACTTCTAAACGACCAACTTTTAGAACCTCTATAAACAATATGTTTGTACAAGATAAAGAAGATAAATTTACTTTTTATTATGATAAAACAACATTTAAGTTCGATACAAAAAGTGCTGTGCTTTTATCAGTAAAAGATAATGGGAAAGCAACAAGTATTAAAAATTTTCCATTTTTAACTTTTAAGTCTGTAGATTCTGTAGCTATAAATAATGCAAACCAATTATCAAAAGCAACTGTTACTAAATCTGGTAATAAATGGGTAATAGAGGTTAAAAATACAAAAGGGTTTGATTATTTAAAATGGACACTTCATTCTGGAGGAGAAATTGCTTTAGATTATGCATATACCTTGCCTTCTGGCGCGTATAATTATGCGGGTATTGGTATGGCGGTAGATGCTAAAGATGTGTTACGGAAACGATGGTTAGGAGAAGGGCCTACAAGGATATGGAATAATAGAACAGAAGGAGGAATATTGGATGTGTATGCAGTTGAAAAGCAAGTAAATATTCCCGGACAAGTGTATAACTCACCTGAGTTTGAAGGCTGTTTTGCTCCATGGAATTGGGCTGTGTTTTATTTAAAAGATAATTTAAACCTAGCTTTTAAAAACAGTACAAATGTAACTTTAGGTGTATTGAATCCTGTAAATGGTAAAGGAGCAAAAAAAGCTGCATGGCAGTATCCTAAAGAAGAAGGCTTCTTCTTTTTTGACTATATAGATTCAGTGGGGTCTAAATGGAAAGCAGCAACCGAGTTTGGTCCAGATGCACAAACTCATAAAATAAATGGACAAATTAAAGGGGCGGTTTCTATGTATGTGAACTGGAATAAACCTTTAGTGAAAGCTAAACGTGTGGATGTAGAAATAGAATAAACTAGATTATTTTTATTACCTGATAGTACATTTTAACCTTTTTTCATTCTAAAATGTCAGTTTGAGTGATTTTGAGGTACGAAAAATTGTATAGAGTACAGTTTTATAACTTAAAATTCTTATTCTGTATATAGATATAAATTTCATTCATTTCAATTGTAATAGAACTTCATCAATATACACAACAGACTTTTTTAAAGAAGCTCTAACAAAAATTAGATTGCACAAATTGGATAAAAAATAACAGAAATAGGTTGGTTAAAAACGAATGAGCAACTTATTTTTGATAACAAAATTAAAGAAAATAAAATAGGATGAATATATTTAGTTTAGAAGGAAAAAATGCAGTAATTACTGGTGGAGGAAGTGGTATAGGTCTTGGTATTGCCAAAACATTTATAGAAGCAGGTGCTAAAGTTTTAATTATTGGTAGAAATGAAGAAAAATTAAGAGAAGCTAAATTATCTTTAGGTGATAACTGTAGCTACAAATCTTTTGATGTAACTAATTTAGATGCAATTCCTAATTTTGTTACCGAAACAGAATCTAACTTAGGCAATGTAGATATTTTGATAAACTGTGCAGGTACTCACTTAAAAAAATATGCAGTTGATACTACAGATAGTGAGTTTTTACAAGTTTTAAATGTTCATTTATTAAGTGTTTTTGCCCTAACTAGAGAGTTTTCTAAAGTTATGATTAAAAGGCAAAAAGGTTCTATTATCCTTATTAGTTCTATGACTGCCATTATGGGAATGAAACAAGTAGTGGCTTACTCAACAGCTAAAACAGCTATTTTGGGACTAATGAGAAGTATGGTTGCAGAATTAGCTGTAGACAATGTTAGAATAAACGCTATTGCTCCTGGATGGATTGATACGCCAATGCTTCATAAAGCTACGGATAATGATTTACCTCGAAAAACTAAAATTTTAAACAGAATACCATCAGATAAATTTGGTATGCCAGAAGATATAGGGTATGCTGCACTTTATTTAGCTGCTGATGCAAGTAAATATGTAAATGGAGTTTTTCTTCCTGTAGATGGTGGGGCAGCAGGAGGTTTCTAAAACGTATAGTAAAGACCACCAAAAATAGTATTATAGTAGCTTTAATACCTATTTTGGTGATTTTTAGTTTACTGTATTTATTAACTTAGTTGATTTAAAAAAGATTCTTAAAATATAATCTACAGATCTATAGAAATGAAAAAATTTGTTCAATTACATGCCAACGATAATATTGTAATTGCTTTAATAAATTTTGAGTCAGGTGCTATTATTAAAGTAGGTGATAAAGAAATTGTATTAAAAGATACTATTAATTTTGGTCATAAAATAGCTATTAAAGCAATAGCAAAAAAAACTAAAATATTAAAATACGGACTTTCTATTGGCAGTGCAACTCAAAATATAGTCGTTGGAGAACATGTGCATAGCCATAATTTAGAAACCGATTATTTAATGACCGATCCGAAGTAAAAAATGTTTTGTAATAATTAAAGTATTAAGTCTATACAATGAAAGGATATTTAAGAAAAGACGGACAAAAAGGAATTAGAAATGTTATTGTTGTAGCTTATTTAGTAGAATGTGCGCATCATGTAGCACGTCAAATTGTTGCAGAGTTTGCAGGACAAGAAGTTCATTTAATTGGCTTTAGTGGTTGTGCACCCAATGATTATGCACATAAAATGATGCAAAACCTTTGTACACATCCTAATGTTGGTGCTGTATTGTTAACGTCTTTAGGATGTGAAAACTTTAATAGAAATGACTTAGCTAATTATATTTTAGAAACAGGGAGACCTGTAGAAAAATTAGTAATACAAGAATGCGGAGGTACTTTAACATCGGTACAAAAAGGCAAAAAGATTATAAATGGTTTTTTCTCTGAATTAAAAAATACAGAAAAAGTAGACTTTAAACTTACAGATCTTATAGTGGGTACTATTTGTGGAGGTTCTGATGCAACGAGTGGTTTTACAGCAAACCCATCAATAGGTAAAGCTTTTGATAAGTTAGTTGTAAAAGGAGCTATTTGTATGTTCGAAGAACCAGGAGAATTAATGGGGTGCGAGCATTTAATGGCAGAAAGAGCAGTAAATAAAGAAGTGGGTAAACAGTTAGTAGATTGTATTAAAAAGGCTGATAATTATTACAAAAAAATGGGTCACGATAGTTTTTCTGCAGGTAATGCCGTTGGTGGCTTAACTACCATAGAAGAAAAATCTTTAGGGTCTTATTCTAAAAGCGGAAGTTTACCTATAAAAGCATTAATAAAACCAGGAGAAAGACCAACAGAATCTGGTTTATATTTTATGGATGTAGTTCCAGATGGTGAAGCTTTATGGGGTTTTCCTAACATTAATGACAATGCAGAAATTGTAGAAATGATTGCTAGTGGGTGTCATATTATACTATTTTCAACAGGTCGTGGTTCTGTTGTTGGTTCAGCAATATCTCCAGTAGTTAAAGTTTGTGGTAATCCTAAAACGTATAAAAATCTTTCTGGTGATATGGATATTAATTCTGGAAAAATTATCACAGAAGGGGCTTCTTTAGAGCAACTTGGCGATGAAATTGTAACCCTTGTAGAAAAGGTTATTAGTGGGCAAAAAACAAAATCTGAACAACTAGGACATCAAGAATTTAGCCTTGGCTATAAATATTTTGAGTATGGTAAGAAAAACTGTGATATGTAATTTTCATGTATTTTCATTCCTCCATTTTAAAGGAGCAATGCCTTCTATATTCGAAAACCACCTGCTTATATGCGTAGCATCATCAAAACCAAGACTATAGGCTATTTCTTTTACAGATAAATTTTGATTTTTGAGTAATTCTTTAAATTTTTTGAGCTTGTGAAATTGTATTTCTTCTAATATAGTTTTTTTAGTCACTTTTTTAAAACGTGTATACAAACTTCTTCGGCTAATATTAGTTATTTCAACCACATTTTCAACAGTTAAATTTAAATGGGTATTATTTCTAATGTAATGAAGAGCCTTAATAACTTCTTCATCATTACAAGCAATAGTATCTGTAGAAGTGCGTTCAACAACATCAAGAGGTTCTGTTGGAATAATAAAATCTTTAACAATTTCATTATTCATCATTCTATCTAATATTTTACAGGCATTAAATGCTGCTTTGGTATGATTTCGAGCTATGCTAGAGAGTTTTGGGTGTGTTAAATTGCATAATAGTTCATCATTATCAATACCCAATACAGCTATTTCATATGGTATTTTTATATTGCCTAAAGAACATGCATTAATTAACATTTGACCAAAATCATCATTACAACATAAAATACCTATGGGTTTTGGCAAGGACTTAAGCCAAGAAATAACATCCTCAAATTCATGCCTTAATTCTTTTTTATATTTAATTTTAGCTAAATAATTAAAAACTTCAATACCGTTTAAATTCGCTTGTTGTTTAAAACTAGCATACCTAGCATCAGACCATGATAAACCCTTTACACCAAAAAAAGCAAATCTTTTAAACCCAAGAGACAAAAAATAATTGACTGCTACTTGTCCATCTAATTCATAATTGCCTTTTAAATAGGGACCACAGTCAATAGAACCTAATATGCTGTTAGCTTTTATTATCGGAATACCCAATTCCGTAACCATATCAATATCTTCAATGTTTTCTATAATGCAACCGTCTGGTTTCATAAGAGATATTATTTTACTAGTATTCTTTGTTTTTGATGTTTTGAGGTAATAGGCAGGTTCAAAAATAATTTCCCAATCAGAAAATTGATTATTGTACTCATGAATTCCCTTTAGTAGGTCACGACCATAACCTCGACCTGATTCAAGTTGAACAAAAACCTTTTTCATTTATGAATGTTTATTTATTAAATGTAAAATATGTTTTAAAAGATTGTACATATAAAACACGTTAAGCATATGCACGATATGGATGTAAAACTACAAAAAATGGCTCTTTAAATCTATACTGTTAGGTTATTTTTGTTAAAATATACCTTTAAACTTATTTTTAAATGAGCATGATTTTAAATCATACATCTATCTTTAATGACAACTTCTTACTTAATTCAGAGTTTGCAAAAACATTATATCATAATTACGCGAAAAACCTTCCAATAATAGATTATCACAATCATTTACCTCCAGATTACGTTGCTAATAATCATCAATTTGAAAATTGCTCACAAGTTTGGTTGGCAGGAGATCATTACAAATGGCGGGCTATGAGAACGTTAGGTGTAGATGAAAAATACATTACTGGTGATGGTCCCGATAAAGAAAAATTTCAAAAATGGGGAGAAACATTACCCTATACCGTGCGTAATCCCTTATTCCATTGGAGTCATTTAGAATTACAACGTTATTTTGGTATTGATGAATCACTTAATGAAAAAAACGCTAATAACATTTATGTTGAAACAGCACGTCAATTAAAGTTAAATTCTCATAGTGTAAGAGGTTTACTAGACATGCAAAATGTAGAATTAATTTGTACTACAGAAGACCCTATAGATGACTTAAAACACCATAAAAATTTAAGATCCCAAGATGTTTCTCTTAAAATGTCTACCGCTTTTAGACCAGATAAAGCTTTTGCTGTCGAGAATAGTCAATCTTTTTTAGAATATTTAGAACAATTAGAACAAGTGTCTCATATTTCTATTTCAACTTTTGATGATTTATTAGAGGCTTTAGACAGTAGAATTGCTTATTTCCATGAAAACGGTTGTCGCCTTTCTGATCATGGTCTGGAATTTTTGCCTTTTTATGAAACAGGTGCTTTTGATATTAAAACACTATTTAGTAAGATTAAAAATCATAAAAACCTTACTCAAGATGAAATTAATTATTTTAAATGTGAAACACTAAAACACCTTTGCAAAGCATACCATAAAAGAGGCTGGGTACAACAATTTCATTTAGGTGCTTTGCGTAGCGTTAATTCTAGAATGTTAAAGTTAAGAGGTCGTGATTCTGGGTGGGATTCTATCGGTGATTTTTCACAAGCTAGATCTTTAGGGAGATTTTTAGATTATTTAGATACTACAGACCAGTTGACTAAAACAATACTCTACAATTTGAATCCAGCCGATAATGAATTGATAGCAACCATGATAGGGAATTTTAATGATGGTAGTATAAAAGGGAAGATTCAGTTTGGTTCTGGTTGGTGGTTTTTAGACCAAAAAGATGGCATGGAAAAACAAATGAACGCTTTATCAAATATGGGATTACTAAGTTGCTTTATTGGAATGTTAACAGATTCTAGAAGCTTTATGTCTTTTCCCAGACATGAATATTTTAGAAGAATACTATGCAATTTAATTGGTAAAGATGTTGCTAATGGTGAATTACCCGCAGATGAAAAATGGCTAGGTAAAATTATTCAGGATATATCTTATTACAACGCTAAAGAATATTTTGAATTCTAATAAAACAACAAATTATAATGAAAATAAGAAAGAAAATATCTAAACAATTCATTTTACTAATAGTTGCTTTTACAATTTCAATTGGAGTAAATGCACAACAAAGAACATACCTTTCAGGAGAAGATGCTAGTACAGCAATAAATTGGGATTTTAAAATAGATAAAGGCCGTAACAGTGGTTTTTGGACCACCATCCCTGTTCCTTCTAATTGGGAAATGGAAGGTTTTGGGTTTTACTTGTATGGTATGGATAAGGTAGAACAACGAATAACTAGTATTGGTAATTATCGTCATGAATTCGATTTTAAGAAAACATCTAATAAAAGATATTTTATCATCTTTCAAGGATCAATGACGGATACTAAAGTAATCCTAAATAAAAAAGAAGTAGGTTTCCATCAAGGCGGGCATACGGAGTTTAAATTTGAAATAACAAATTTTCTAAAAGAAGGGACGAATCTTCTTGAAGTTAATGTTAACAACGCTTCTTTAAATGAATCAATAAATGCTGCCGAAAGATTTGCAGACTATTGGTTATTTAGCGGAATTTTTAGACCTGTTTATATCGAAGAAGTGCCTAAAGAATTTATAGAACGTGTAGCTGTTGACGCTCAAATGTCGGGTGATTTTACTATTAATGTTTTTACAAAAGGTATTAAAAAGGCTAAAACAGTGTTAGCACAAATTTACGATACAAATAACAATAAAGTAGGTGCACCTATAGAAACTAAAATATCAGACAATTACACTGTTGTTAAAGGTGATTTTAATAATATAAACCTTTGGTCGCACGAATTCCCTAATCTTTATACTGTAGAAATAGAATTAAAAAATAAGCAAGAAACAGTACATACATATAAACAAAAATTTGGTTTTAGAACTTTTGAAGTTCGGGATCATGATGGTTTTTATCTAAATAATAAACGAATTTTACTTAAAGGTGCAAGTATGCATAGTTTTCGTCCAGAAACAGGACGTACACTTTCTAAACAGGATATGGAAGATAATGTTCAGTTTATGAAAGACTTAAATTTCAATTTTGTTCGTTCCGTTTGTTATCCTGCAGATACCCATTTCTTTGATTTATGTGATTCTCTTGGGTTACTAGTATTAGATGAATTACCTGGTTGGTGGCGACCATTAGATAAAGAAGTTGGGCCCAAAATATTAAAAGAATTAGTGGTGCGAGATGTAAATCATCCAAGTATCATTTTGTGGAGTAACGGTAATCATATAGCACATACACCAGAATTCGATGAGTTATTTGCCAAATGGGATATTCAAAACAGAAGACCTTTAAAAAATGAAGCGAAAGCAAATGATATTTTTGCAAATTATAACCCTAAGTGGGATATTGTAAATACCACTTATTATCCAGATTACGAATCGATAAAGAAAAATCTCTTTGAAGACAATCACGTATATCTTCCCAACGAGGTACTTCATGCCTTGTATGATGGCGGTGGAGCTGCAAACCTAAAAACATATTGGGATTTGTTTGAAAAATCTAAGGTAGGTGGTGGTATGACTATTTGGGCACTTTATGATGAAGGGTTGATGAGAAATGATTTAGGATATACAGTCGATAATCAAGACAATAAAGCTGCTGATGGTATTGCTGGTCCTAGTGCCGAGAAAAAAGGTAGCTCTGATGCTGTGCGCGAAATTTGGTCGCCAATTGTAATAGCAAACAATAAGATAGATGCCAATTTCGACGGAACTTTGCAAGCACATAATAAGTTTTCATTTGTAAACCTTAATCAATGCACTATCAAATGGAAATTAATAGACTTTGCAAACCCTGATGCAGGGAGTAACGGACATAGAACATTAGAATTAGGAACAGTAAAAGTACCAAATATTCAAGCAGGAGAAAAAGGAAAATTAGTGGTAGAGCTACCAAAGTCCTTTATTAAAAATGATGCACTTGTTATTGAAGTCTACGACAATCATGGTCGTTTAGTATATGATAAACGCTTACCGATTACAGAACCTAAAAACGGTTTTAGAGTATCCTCAAACAATCCATTCATTCAAGACAAAAAGGATGATTTTATGTTTCATCGCTCAACAACAAGCCTCCGTTTTGATGCTAATAGCGGCATATTGTTATCCGTTTTAGATAATAATAAAGAAACGAGTTTATCCAACTTTCCATTTCTAACGTTTAAGGCTGATGATACTTCTGTTGAGAATAAAACATCATCAACATCTAAGGCAACCATTACAAAACAAGATGAGCAATTTACAATTGAAGCAAAAAACACTAAAGGTTTTGACTATATTAAATGGACACTAAAACCTAATGGAGAAGTTGCTCTAGATTATGCCTATACTCTAGCAAAGGGGAAATATCATTATTCAGGTATAGGAATTGAAGTTGCAGCAAAAGATGTTAATAGAAAACGTTGGTTAGGTGAAGGCCCTTGGCGAATTTACAACAACCGAACACAAGGCGGTATTTTAGATGTTTATGCTATTGATAAAAAAATAAATATTCCGGGACAAGTTTATAATGGCCCCGAATTTGAAGGTTATTTTGCACCTTGGCATTGGGCTGTATTCTATTTAACTAACAATCTTAATGTTGGTTTTGAAAACAAAACAGATGTAACTTTAGGTGTATTAAACCCTGTAAATGGTAATGATCCTAAAAAAGCAACTTGGCATTATCCAAAACAAGAAGGGTTTTTCTTTTTTGATGAAATTTCAGCAGTAGGTTCTAAATGGAAACCAGCTAAGGTATTTGGTCCAGACGCACAGCCAATTCTAATAGAAAGACAAATAAAAGGTGCTGTTTCAATGTTTATTAATTGGAATAAACCCTCTTTAAAAGCAGAACGTACTAAATTAGAAATAGAGTAACAGAATAACTAATGCAGATTAATATTATTAAAAATTTAAATAATGATAATTAAAAAACTATTATTAGTATTCTCGATATTTAGCATAACAAATTTGGTAGCGCAGGAAAAACCGAATATTCTTTGGGTAACTATGGAGGATACATCACCTCAGTTTATTGGTTGTTATGGCAATCAAGAGGCTACAACACCTGTAATAGACAAACTAGCTAAGGAAGGTGTAAGGTTTACAAATGCTTTTTCTACCGGAACTGTGTGTTCTGCAAGTAGAAGTGCAATAATAACAGGCGTGCATACGTTTAAAATGGGTACTGGTAACCATCGTAGTAATTATACCATACCAAATTACATTAAAGGATTTCCATATTATTTACAACAGCAAGGTTATTATGTAAGTAATAATGTAAAAACCGATTACAATGTGGCCAATATGAGAGCTTTTACAAAAGAGGCTTGGAATGAAAGTTCTAATACCGCAGGATGGTGGAATAGAAAACCAGGACAACCATTTTTTTCTATTTTTAATTTTACGGAATCCCATCAGTCGCGTACGATGATTCAGTCTTATTCATGGTACCTTGAAAATGTATTAGAACAGATTCCTGAACAGGAAAGAATTGCCGAAGATGCATTTAAAATGCCACCTTTTTATAAGGACACTCCAGAAATGCGTAAACACTTTGCACGTGTTTATAATTCGATAAAACTTGCTGATATTAGAATTGGGGAATTATTAGATAGATTAGAAAAAGACAATTTAAAAGAGAATACTATTATTTTCTTTTATGCCGATCATGGAGAGGGCATTCCAAGAGGAAAAACCAATGGAATAAATTTAGGTTACCGTGCCCCTTTTGTAATATGGTTTCCAGAAAAGTACAAGCATCTTTCTCCTTGGGGAACAAGCGGTACTGTAACTAGTGAACTTATAGATTTTAAAGATTTAGCACCTACTATATTAGAATTGGTAGGAGCTAAAATACCAGAGTACATGGTAGGAAGAAGGTTATTGGGCAAAAATCGATCTGAACCAGTAGATTATTTAGAGTTATCAGCAGATCGTGCAGATAATGGTCCAGATTTGGTTCGTAGTATTACAGATGGTCGATTTATGTATTCAAGAAATTTTATGTCTTATATTCCACAAATGCGCGCTATTCGTTATGTAGAAGTTGGTGATATTACTAAGGAAATGCGAAGTGATTTAAAAAAGGGTACTCTTAATAAATTACAAAAGAGTTTATTTGAGGAACGCCCCGCCGAATATCTTTATGATATTAAAAATGATATATGGGAAACTAATAATCTAGCAAGTAATCTTAAATACAAAGATATACTAAAAAAAATGCAAAAACTATTAGACAAAAAAATAATAGAAACGCGAGATGTACATTTTTTACCGGAATATGAAATTGGGTTAATTTCACAAACTAGTACAGCTTATGAGTTTAGACTAGACAACAATAAATATCCGATAAAGCAGATTTATAGTGCTGCATCTCTTTCTGGTAAACGGACTGAGAAAGTAACAAAAAAACAAATTTGTTTATTAGAAGATTCAAATAAGTTTGTACGGTATTGGGCTATTTTAGGATTACGTTCTCAAAGTTCAGAATTAATTAAGCCATATAAAAAAGAAGTTATTTTAGCAATGAAAGACACATATCTTCCTGTTGCTGTTATGGCAAGTGCTATAGCATATGGAGAGTTTGGAGATTATGAGGCTCAAGAAAAATTAAAAGCATTTTGTAGTAGTAAAAATATGGAAATTGCCTTAATGGCTATCAGTCAATTATTATATTTTAATAACAAACAACCGTTTAATGAAACTATTTTAGGTGTTTACGATATGGATGGACGTGATTATAAAGTAAGAGCAGCTTGTCATGTTTTTATGAGAATGCAAAATATAGGAGCTAAAAACTTTACATATAAAAGATAATCAGAATGTAATGGTTTATTAAATAAAAATAGATGCAATTTTAGTAAAGTACACACCAGATACCAAACTAGAACATAGCTATGATTTATGGGCACTTTCTAACATTGCTAATATTCTTAAATTAAGGATGGCAAAAGGCTTTATGAAGAAGAGTACCAGAAATATAAATCTTTATGGAGAGAGAAATTCCTAAATATTAATGACAAATTTGATATTATGTATGGAGATAGCTTGTACGAAGGTACGCTATGGTAATACCGTAAATATTATTCAAACTAAATTTCATTCAAACAATGGATTTTGCCAAAGCTAGTTACAATTCAATTTATAATGAAATAAGTTAAATGGAAAAAAAATTGAGACAAAACCTACGAGTATAAAGTCGTTGTTCCTGCTAACTGTCAAGCCAAGGGGTATTACCCAACAGGATTGAGACTATTAATGCTGGTGAATATATTTTTAGTATTAAGATATAAAAAGTAATTTATCATAATTTTTATTACAGTTTAATCTAAGACCTAGAGCAGTTAGACTAAACAATAAAGAGTGGTTGATGAACTACAATTTGTTAATGAAGATTCTATTTTTATTTAACGAAGCATTACAGTACAGGATAACATATTTAATTTTATAGGTTAGATTTGTTTTTAAAATAAAAATAACTATGCAAGCAATATTAGGTGTTTTATTTCATTCATTAGGAGGTGTAGCAGCAGGAAGTTTTTACATGCCTTACAACAAGGTAAAAGGTTGGGCTTGGGAAACCTACTGGATGGTAGGTGGTGTAATGTCGTGGTTAATTGTGCCACCAATAGCAGCTTATTTAACTGTACCTGGATTTTTAGAAATTATAGCAGATAGTTCATCCATAATTTTAGGATTTACATTTTTGATGGGATTACTTTGGGGAGTTGGAGGTTTATCTTACGGATTAGGAGTTCGTTATTTAGGAATGTCTTTGGGCAATTCTGTTGTACTAGGTTTTTGTGCCGCTTTTGGAGCTATTGTACCTTCAATTTATTACAATTTTAGTCCAAAAGAAGGGAAAATCTCTTTTACAGAAATGGTTTCTAATTCAGGAGGACAAATAGTGTTGTTAGGCGTTTTTGTTTGTCTTTTAGGAATTGCCATTTGTGGAAGAGCAGGAATGTTGAAAGAAAAAGAATTATCAGAAGAAGAAAAAAAGAAATCTGTTGTCGAATTTAATTTGGTAAAAGGATTAATTGTGGCTGTAATTTCTGGAATTTTAAGTTCGTTTTTTAGCTTTGGAATAGAAGCAGGAAAACCCCTAGCGGATGCTGCAGTTGCAGCAGGCTATGATCATTTGTTTGCCAATAACGTTACTTTTGTAGTGATACTTTGGGGTGGTTTAGCTACTAATTTAATTTGGACAACAGTGTTGAGTATCAAAAATAAATCATATAAAGATTTTACAAATACCAATACACCAATTCGTAAAAACTTATTGTTTTCTGCGTTTGCAGGAACCATTTGGTTTTTGCAATTTTTCTTTTATGGTATGGGAGAAAGTAAACTAGGAAATGGCGCAAGTTCCTGGATTTTGCATATGTCCACCATAATTTTAACAGCAAATCTTTGGGGAATTTATAGAAAAGAATGGCATGGTGTTGCAAAAAAAACCAAATGGACAATAGCTTCGGGAATAGTAATTATTGTACTGTCTGTTGTTTTGGTTGGTATTGGAAATTCTATTTAAAATTACTTTTTTTTAAAGAGAGTACAGGATACTTTTGATTGATAATAAAATTAATTTTACTAATTAAATAATAAATTATGTTAAAGAAACTTTTTGTTGGTTGTTTTTTGGTGTTAACATCAACAGTTGTATTAGCTCAAGACTATCCATTTAGTTTACCTTCTAATATGGAGGCAACAATTAATATTACATCGTCTTCAACAGAAGTGTTTAACAACCTTTTGTTAGGAACAAATACACATCATTTTTCAACTACAACAGAGAAAAATCTAATCAATAAAATAAAACCAATAACAATAAGGTTTCCTCACGGTTTATGGTCTAATTGGTATGATTGGAGACGAGATGTAACTCGGCTTTTTGGAGAGGAAAGTTTTGACTATAAGCAAGGAACTAATGGCAATATCAAAACAGAAAAAGTTGGTCTTTTGGCAAATATAAAAATATTTGATAATGCAAACATTAAAGTTGGAATTAGTGGTCTTACAGGTTTAAATGCAACTAGAAAATCTCAAACAGGGAAAGGGTTTGATATGATGTGGACTTTTAATATGAGTGCTGATGGTACAGATTTTAACAATGGAAGCCCAGAAACCATAGCAAGATACAATGATTTGATTTCAAGAGGATTTGAAGTAAAAGCGGTAGAATTGGGGAACGAAAATTTTTATCCAGGGCAAAGAAGTTCTTTTATTCCAAATGCTGAAGATTATATTGCAAGAGCAAAATCTATGTCTGCTGCACTAAAAGCAAAAGACCAAAACATAAGGGTATCTATACCGTTATTAAGAAAATCTAGTTGGGCAAACCCTAACTGGAATAAAGATTTAACTAAGGATTTAACGTATTTTGATGCAGTTACTGTGCATACTTATGTAGGTGCAGATCCTGATAATGCTGCTGATAGTAATGAAGCTTATGGTACTGCATTAATCGCTCGTAAATATTTAGGAAATTCTATTTATGATTTTGCACATAAAGTAGCGCCAAATAAACCAATTTGGTTAACAGAGTGGGGTGTAAAATCTGGTGGCCCTAATGCAGTATCTGCTTTAGGAATGGCAGATTGTTATATTTTTATGAGTCAAAATCAAAATGTTTTTGAGCGTGCCAATTGGTTTAGTGTAAATGGACAATTAAACTCTCATTATGTTTGGGAAACTTATATTTCTCCAAGTGGTAAAGAGCGTCCAAGAATTAAGTATCCCTTAGAAAAAACATTGTTTGGTTCAGCTTATGAGATCATTCGTTTGGCTCTAGAAAACACCACGTTAATAGATAGTGATATACAAGTGCCAAACCTTGTAGATGGTGTAAAAGCAGTTAATGCAAGAGTAGTAACAAAAGAAGGAAAGACTTCTATTTTTGTTGTAAACCTTAGTAATCAAGATGTGCCATTATATGTAAATATTGATGGTGCGACTTATATAGAAACAGCAATTCACAAAGCGATTGCATTCTCTTCGATGGATGAGGAAAGGGCTATGGGAATTGATGTAGATCCGTTAGCTTTAATTAGCGAAGGAAGTGAAGGAATTACATTGCCTAAATATTCAATAAATATTATCGAATTAAGTAATGCAACATTATCTTCATCAAAAGAAATAAAAGAAGATGATGTACAGATATTTCCAAATCCTAGTAAAGGAGTTTTTAGTATAAAATTGAGTCCTGGAGAAGAAATGCAGTATAAAATTTATTCAATTAATGGTGCAGAAATCCAAAAAGGAAGTGTATTATCAACTAAAGAAATTCGATTAATTAATCATAAAGCAGGTGTCTATATTTTAAAACTAGAAGGAAATAGAGGCACATCAATGCATAAAATTGTATTGAATTAGTAGTCAGCTTAATGAGAATAAGTCTATTAAAGCTTCTAAAAAGTTAGGTTTATTTTAAGTTAATACCACGTTGTGGTTTTCGTAAATAAGAGAAGATCAATTACAAGCTAGAATAAGGTAATCAATGTTATTGAATTTTTAAGTAGTAAATAAAAATATAAAAGAGATTGAAATAATGACTTGCCGAATATCTAAACGTTATCTATTAGTTTTCATAATTTTTATTGCTTTTTGTTGTAAAAAAAAACATTAGAAGCAGCACGTATGATGCAAAATCCCAACCTGCTTTTTATATTTGCAGACCAATATAGGCAAGCATCTTTAGGGTTTTTAAAAGAAGATCCTGTACACACACCAAACCTAGATCAACTCGCCAAAGAGGGTGTTTTTTTTAGTGAAGCTGTAGCAAATAATCCTCTGTGTAGTCCTTATAGAGCTATGTTAATGACCGGGCGGTATTCCCTTTCTACAGGTGTGGTAGAAAATTGCAATTCTCAAAGAACAGCGAATGGAAATTATTTAAAAAAAGATGAAATATGTATATCAGATGTATTATCGAATAGTGGGTATAGCGCTGGTTATGTAGGAAAATGGCATTTAGATGGTCCTGAGCAAACCCCACCTGATGTAAAACGTATTTGGGACACTTGGTGTCCTCCAGACAGAAGACATGGATTTTCTTTTTGGTATGCTTATGGAACACATTATAGGCATAATGCCCCTTATTATTGGACAACAAATGCCAAAGAAACTGAAAAAACATACATCAAAAAATGGTCTGCAGAACATGAGGCTGATGTAATTATTGATTATTTAGCCAATACTGAGAATCAGCGAAAAAGTAATGAACCCTTTGCCTTATTCTGGTCTATCAATCCACCACACACCCCGTTTAAACAAGTGCCAGAGCGATACCAAAAACGTTATGAAGGAGTGGATTATAAAGAAGTTTTAAATCGCCCAAATGTACAGTTTAAAGATAATTATGAATTGAAACGAGGGGATCATGGTGTAGAAAAACGTTTAAATCAAGCCACGGATTATTTTGCCTCTGTAAATGGGGTTGATGATCAAATAGGTCGTGTTATTAAAAAATTAAAAGAGCAAGGCTTATATGAAAATACAATTATTGTGTTTTCAGCAGACCATGGTGAAATGTTAGGGAGCCAAGGATTGATGCATAAAAATGTATGGTTTAAAGAGGCTTATAGGATTCCTTTGATAGTACATTATCCAAAGAAGGTAAACCCTAAAACAGAAGATTTGTTGATTTCTGTTCCCGATTATATGCCTACCCTTTTAGGCTTAATGAATTTAAAAACTAAAATTCATAAAGCTGTTGAAGGTAATGATTATTCTAATCTTTTTTTCAATAAAGAAGTCATTCGTCCAGAAAAACAGTTGTATTTTGCTGGTAAAAGTTTCGTATCAAAAGGTGATGCCAGAGGCTTTAGAACCAAAGAATATACTTATGCTGTAGTCAAACATGAAAATGGCCATAAGTTTCATTACCTGTATCATGATGCTGAAGACCCCTGTCAAATGACCAATATTTGGGGTAAAAACCTTGAGCTAGATCATAAAATGGAAACTGAATTAGCTGAATTATTAAACTCAATGGAGGACTCTTGGTAAGTTAAAATTGGTACAAATGAAAACAAACCGTCGAAATTTTATAAAAGCAATTTCTAGTATTGGGGTATTCAGTTTGTCCTATCCTTTGTTATCATCATGCATTCGTGATAAAGAAGTATTGAATAAGAAAATTACAAAGATTGAATTTTACCAATACAACATCAATATACCTCGTTATTTTTCTTTTGGTACTTGGTTGAACCGTCAACACATATTCATGAAAATTAGTGCAGGCGATTATTATGGTTGGTCTGAAATTCCTGCTTCTAGGAATTCCCCCAATGTAGACCTAAATCCATGGATACGATACGTGAAACAATTCAAAGGCTTGAGTATTGTAGAAGCACAAAAACTATTGCAGTCTCAACAAGTAAAAGGTTTAAAAATAGCTTTTAAATATTTGGAGTTGATGGATATGGGTTTGCTTGATTTGGCAGGTCGTTTGCAACAGATACCTTCAATTGAATTATTAGGGTTGCATCAGAAGGAAGCAGTACCTGGCTTGTATTGTATACTTCATAAAGATGAAGACAAAGTTCGTGAAGAAGCAAAGAAAAGTCTAGAACAAAACCTGGGACACCATATGAAGTTTAAAATGTATGGTGATTTAAAGGTTGATTTACATTTATTACGTATTATTCGCCACGTTTTAGGGGAAGATGCTGTAGTGATTGCCGATGTCAATAAAGGGTATAAGAAATGGAAATCGCTAGAGGAATTGGCTGAGATTTTGAATACGTTTAAAGAAAACGGACTTAATGCCATTGAAGATCCTGCTCCATTAACATCAAAACAATGGATAGCGCTTCAAAGCCTAACAGGAGATTTAGATTTAATTCCAGATGCACCGATGCGCCCAGCTTGGTTGGGTATCGGTAAACTACAAAAAGATATGGGTCGTATTGTAAACTTACATCCATCTACTATGGGAAGTTTTCATCATACAGCATTACTGAGTAAAAAAGTGAAAGAGATGGGAGCAAAAGTAATGATTGGTGACGATAGTTTGGTGGGGCCTGCATGTTCTACCTGGCAACAAATAGCCATTGGAGCAGGAGCTACTTGGGTTGAGGCTATTGAAAAAGAAGAAGATTCTAAAGAATATTTAGAATGTGTATTACAATCTGCCACCACTAAACGAGGTGATGGTTATTATAAAATGGATTCGAAACCTGGTTTTGGTTTAGAGTTAGATGAAAAAAGATTAAAAACAATTTGCAAGCTTTATATTGAGGTTTAGCTAGTAAATTCAATTTATTCAATTCTACATAATGTGATGTCTTTAAATTCTAAATGCGCTGTAATATCTCCAGAATCACTTGTTCCATATGCACCATATCTTGAATACACACGTTCGGTGGTGTGGTTATGTTCAATATATTTTTCGGTATCTCCAATTTTAATTTTTGAAAAGGCGGCACCATTTTCATCATATCCAGTTTCATACACAAAGTCATATGCTTTATTGAAATCAAGAATTTTAAATTCTTGCTTATCTCTAGCACCTCCAGTTTCTGTTGTATAAGGATTATTGGTTATATGATTTTCAAGTTTAATTTTATTGTCTGAAGTTTTCATAGCATAAAGTAAAAACTGAGCACTTCTATTAGTGCTTCCTGCTTCTTCGCCTTTTAAAATATTACCTCCTGCATGAGACTGAATAATACAGGTATTTCCATCGCTTAAATCTATAATCTTAAGTATGCCAGAAAGAATAGTTTTTTTATTCGTTCCGCGAGAAAGCGTTTTAAAAAATCGTTCCACTCTGGTCTTTGTGCCATCATATCGTATTGCGCCACCCCTAATTTTGTAGCTTCCCCATCCATCAGTTAAGTTTTCATATCCTCCAATCGTATTGTTAGTTCTGCAGTCTAATGTTCCTATATTGTTTGGATTTGATGCGTCGTCACAAGACTGCGCGCTTGATGCACTAGGCCCCAGATTTGGAAAATCAGAAGTTTCATCACAGTATTGTTTTGTATTGCTTGAGTTTTCTGGAGTATTGGACTTATCGTCAGTAGGCTCTTCAGTAATTGGTTCATCTGCATCTGATGCACTTGAACATGAGACTATAATGGTACACAATGAAACTAAAGTCGTAATAAATAATATTCGAAACTTCATAATCAATTTTAAATAGGATTATTTTCTTCCGTAAGGTAAGCTTATAAATATATTATTTTATCCTGTACTATCTTGTTTTAGTTTACTATTCCATGGGGGTACAGGATGCTATTATTTGAGAATAGCTTTATTTTTCAAACTAATTAATGGGGTTATCATGATTAGAAACTACAAACTGTTTTTGCTATTAATTCTGGTTCTTTTTGTGTCCTGTAATAAAGAAGTTAGTCAAGGTATAGATGAAGATTTGTTTAGCAAATTCCAAAACCCGTTTGCAGAAGCTCGTCCCTTTGTTCGCTGGTGGTGGAATGGAAATAAGGTAAAAAAAGAAGAATTCGATAAACAGCTAGTATCGCTTAAACATGTAGGGTTTGGTGGTGTAGAAATAAACCCGATTGCTATGCCAGCTTCTTTTGATAAGCAAACTGAATCTCTCGTTTGGATGAGTGATGAATGGATTGATATGGTGGTTCATGCTGCTAAAAAGGCCAAGGATTTGGATATGATTACAGATATAATTGCTGGAACTGGTTGGCCATTTTGAGGAGAGTTTTTAAAAGATGAAGAAACTTGCCAGCGAATAGTCACAAATAAAATAGCTTTTAAAAGTGGAGAAACTATTTCTGTGAATGAAGCTTCACTTATAAAGCATTTTTTATCAACATCTAAAAAAAACAAGATCACAAAGGCATTTAAGTAAACGTACAAAATATAAGTTGGTAAGTCTGTCTTTAATACCAAGACATTGTTCAACCTCAGATAAAATTATTGATTTAAAGGAATATTTAAATCAAAACGGAGAACTTGATTACACCATAAGCCAACAAGGCGACTTTTATTTAAGCTACGAACTTAGGCAACAAAACTTTAGAGATGTAACTCTTGGAGCTCCTAGGGGTGCTGGCCCTGTGATGGATCATTATAAAAAAGAAATGACACTGGCGTATTTATCGCGTTTAAAGGAAATTTCGGAACGCTCGGGTATTCCTTTGAATCAACTAATTAGAGCCATTTTTTGTGATAGCATAGAAGTATCTGGAGCCAATTGGACAGATAATTTTGAAACTATTTTTTTCGATACTTATGGTTATAAATTAGATAAGTGGATGCCTTTCGTATTTTATTCAGCAAAGGGTAATTATGCAAATGACTCGTATTCAGAAGGTTTTTCGGAGATGTTTAAAGACGAGTTAAAACGTGTTCGCTATGATTACAATACATTATTGGTAGAAGTGTTTTTGAAGAACTTCACTCAGACCTATAAAGATTTTTTTGAAGCCAATGGTGTATTATGCAGGTATCAAGCGTACGGAACGCCTTTTTTAATGGGTATGCTAGATGGCTACATGACACCCGATATTCCAGAAAGTAACAATTGGATTTACTCTGCAGAGATGAAAGATTCTATTTGGCAATGGAATCAAAATCATGGGTATATGACTTGGAATATGTATGCTTCGGCAGGGGCACACTTAACAGGAAAAAAAATCACAAGTTGCGAAACCATGACGAATACTAGAGGCGTATTTAAAACTACTTTAGAAGAAATAAAGCAACATGATGATATGAACTTTATTACAGGTATCAATCATTCCATATTGCATGGCTATAATTATTCGCCAGAATCAGCAGCATTTCTTGGTTGGGTTCGTTATGGCGCTTATTTTAGCGAACAGAATACTTGGTGGAAACACCTGAATCTTTGGGTGGATTATAATGCGAGATTATCATCGGTATTTCAAAATTCTCAAGCAGATAAGTCTATCGTCATTATTGGGCCTACATCAGATATTTGGGGGGATAAAGGTCTAGCTAGGGAGTTATTTCATACAGAACCGCGGTATTTGTATAAATTGTGGGAACCTATTAGTCAATTAGGGTATTCTTGTGAGTACATCAATCAAAATATGCTGGAAGATGCGAAAATAAAAGATGGAGTTATTTCGTATGGAAATATGAACTATAGGCTGTTGGTATTGGCTAGTTTAACATCTATCAGTCTAGAATCTGCTTCAAAAATTAAAACCTATGTTGCGTCTGGAGGTAAAGTAGTAGTAGTTGATGAACTACCCATGAAGTCTTTACGTTTTATCGATTATCAAAAAAATGATGATCTGATTAAAAAGACAATGGAAGAATTGATAGC
>Ga0209653_1000989_pt1 | contig 23833 bp, 29 predicted proteins | sample SaaInl6LU_22_DNA_FD_184644 | JGI IMG/M metagenome (GOLD analysis project Ga0209653, IMG submission 184644) | Marine microbial communities from expanding oxygen minimum zones in the Saanich Inlet - ESP_116LU_22_DNA (SPAdes) (version 2) | ecosystem: Environmental > Aquatic > Marine > Intertidal...
CAAGAAGAACTTGAAGCGCATTACCAATGCGAAAGCGGGCAATCTTGTGATGGTTACATTGGGTCATGATGCGTCCATGCGATACAATGTGCTGAATCGAAACACTCGTCAGAAATTTAGAGTTGCACCACGTCAATCAAGATTGGCGAATGACGGCTATGACGGCGCGATACTGCTATCTTTGCGTGGATCTAAAATCCGATTTGGTAATTTATACTTCGAAGATTAATACATGAATATTCATTTCATAGCCATTGGAGGCAGTGCCATGCATAATTTGGCCATCGCGCTACACAATGGGGGACACAGCATCACAGGTTCAGACGATCAAATTTTTGAGCCTTCGCGAGGACGACTCGCGCTAAAAGGGTTGCTGCCAGAGGTTGAAGGTTGGTATCCAGAAAAGGTTCACGAGGGACTTGATGCTATTATTTTAGGCATGCATGCACGGGAGGATAATCCGGAATTGGCCCGCGCGCAGGAATTGGAGTTGCCCATTTTCTCGTACCCTGAATTTCTTTACGAAATCAGCAAATCCATGACGCGTGTGGTCATCGCCGGTTCGCATGGAAAAACCACAACTACCGCAATGGTACTCCACGTGATGAATCATGTAGGACAGCCCACAAATTATATGGTAGGTGCTCAACTTGAGGGTTTTGACTGCATGGTAGAATTGGAGAGTGGTAGTGAATTTATGGTCATGGAGGGAGATGAATATTTGAGCTCGCCTATTGACCGCCGCCCAAAGTTTCACTTGTACCGTCCAAACATCACCGTCATCACCGGTATCGCATGGGATCACATTAACGTGTTCCCAACCTTTGAGTCCTACGTGGACCAATTCCGAAAATACCTCGAAACGATCGAGCCAGGTGGCGCATTAATTTACAATGAGCGCGATCTGGAATTGGTCAAACTCGTAGAGGAAACCAGTGCTCCAGTTAAAACATTCAGCTACAACCTTCCTCGTTTTGAGATCCATGACGGTCAGACCTTTATTGAAACGGAGGAAGGCATGATGCCGCTACAGATCTTCGGGGAACACAACCTCAGTAATCTGGAGGCTGCACGCTGGATTTGTTTAGAAATGGGCGTTCAGGAAGATGCATTTTATGACGCAATCTTAAGTTTTACGGGTGCACAAAACCGTATGGAGGTGTTTAAATCCGGCGACCAAGCCAAAGTCTTCCGGGATTTTGCACATGCACCCAGCAAAGTTGAGGCCAGTGTCAAGGCCTTGAAAGAGCAGTTTGGAACGGTACGTGCAGTTTTGGAATTGCACACGTTCAGTAGTTTAAATCCAGAATTTTTACCGCAATACCAGGGCACCATGGATGCTGCGGATGAGGCATGGGTCTATTTCAGTCCCAATGCAGTTGCGCACAAAAAACTTCCTGCGCTTAGTAAAGCAGATGTAGCGGCAGCTTTTGGAGCTGGGGTTCGCGTCTTTGATTCTTCAGAATCGCTTCAATTGGCTCTAGAAAATCCAGCGAACATCAAAGCTATGGCGCTTATGAGTAGCGGAAATTTTGGAGGTATTGATTTGGAGGCTACGCTAGCTAAGTATTAATGAGTAAATTTGCAGCATGAGCAAAAGGGAAATCATTGACGCCAGAGCACTAAACATAGCGCTAAACCGCTTGTGCTGTAAGTTGATTGAAAATCATGGCGATTTCTCAAATTCCATTCTCATAGGAATGCAACCGCGCGGTGCACAAGTTCTAGAGCGTCTCGTGAAGCTTTTAGAAGGAACTTATGGTGTACAAGGTGTGCGGACAGGAGTCTTGGACATTACGTTTTTCAGAGATGATTTTAGACGTCGCCCAGGACACTTGCAGCCTAACAAAACACGTATAGATCATCTCGTAGAAGATCAAAAAGTCGTCTTTATCGATGATGTACTCTATACCGGTCGCAGCATCCGTGCAGCCATGGATGCAATTCTGAGCTACGGAAGACCATCGAAAATGGAATTACTCACGTTGATTGATCGAAGATTTTCGCGTGACCTCCCAATACAACCAGATTACAAAGGCCGTCAGGTCGACTCTATTGCTTCGCAGCGTGTAGAAGTACTTTGGGAAGAAGTTGATGGGAGAGATGCAGTATTACTAACGGATCCCGAATAATGAGCGAATTATCTGTGAATCACTTGCTGGGAATTAAGCACCTCAATGCAGAGGACATCCAGCTCATTCTCGATACGGCAACACAGTTTAAAGAGGTCATTAACCGACCTATTAAAAAAGTACCTACGCTACGTGATATCACCGTTGCGAACTTGTTTTTCGAAAATTCAACGCGCACACGACTGAGTTTCGAATTGGCTGAAAAGCGACTTAGTGCTGATGTTGTGAATTTTTCTGCCGCCTCTTCCTCTGTGAAGAAAGGTGAGACACTGGTAGATACCGTAAATAACATCCTGTCTATGAAAGTAGATATGGTAGTCATGCGACATCCTAATCCAGGCGCAGGTGAGTTTCTTGCGCAGCACGTCGATGCTTCCATCGTGAATGCAGGGGATGGTGCGCATGAACATCCAACGCAAGCCTTGCTCGATGCCTTCTCTATTCGTGAGGCAGTGGGAACCTTAGAAGGAACTAAAGTGGCCATTGTTGGCGATATCGTACACAGCCGAGTAGCATTGTCAAATGTGCTATTGTTGAAGAAAATGGGTGCTGAGGTCATGGTCTGTGGGCCAACGACGCTCGTGCCTAAATACATGCATACCCTAGGTGTGAAAGTTGAACACAATCTTCAGACCGCCATAGAGTGGTGTGATGTGGCAAATATGCTGCGTGTTCAGCACGAGCGTCAAGACATAAAGTACTTTCCCTCCATTGCTGAATACCGTGCTCAATACGGTTTGACTATGGACCATCTGGATGCTTTAGAAAAACCGATTGTGGTGATGCACCCGGGACCAATCAATAGGGGTGTAGAGATTACATCAGAAGTTGCGGATAGCGAGCATTCTATCATTTTAGATCAGGTTCAAAACGGTGTTGCGGTTCGTATGGCGGTATTGTACTTACTTGCAGAGAAGCGCAAATTAAGTAAGTCCTAAATATGGGGCTTGATTTGATCATTTTGGGGGCAGCAAGCGCAACGCCCACATCAAATCAGTATACCACCGCGCAGTTGCTTAAAATGCGTGAGCATTATTTTTTGATAGATTGTGGAGAGGGTACTCAGAAGCAGCTTCGCAGAGCGAAGACAAAGTTTTCGAGGATCAATCACATCTTCATTTCTCATCTCCACGGCGATCATTTTTTCGGACTCGTAGGACTCTTAAGCACCTTCCATTTGTTAGGACGAACTACACCATTGACGATCTATGGGCCGCCTAAACTAAAGGAGATTGTTTTGACCCAGTTCCGTGCAGCCGGTACCTTCACTTCGTATCCCATGCATTTCGTTGTTACCCAACACAAAGTGCCTCAAGTATTGGTCGAAACAGACGCGTATACCATCTCTAGTTTCCCATTAAAACATAGGATAGCAACCACGGGCTTCCTCTTTAAAGAAAAGGCGTTAAAACGCACCCTGAACAAGGCTGCGGCAGATGCCTATGGGATTCCTGTGTGCGACTATCATTGGATTAAAGAAGGGAAAAATTGGACCAGTGATGAAGGAAAAGAAATTCCGAATGCCGCGCTGACCCATGACCCGCCCCAACCTTTGTCCTATGCATTCGCTTCAGATACGATGTACACGCAAGATACCGCTGGTTATGTCGAAGGGGTAGATGTGCTCTATCATGAAAGCACGTTTTGTGAGGATAAGAAAGCGCGTGCTAAACAAACCATGCACAGTACTGCAGTACAGGCAGCAACGGTAGCAAAAGAGGCCAGGGCTAAGCACCTACTCATAGGTCACTATAGTGCGCGCTATACGGATAAGACGAGGTTTGAGGAAGAAGCGAAGGCGGTATTCCCAAAAGTCTACGCGGCGCGTGAATTGTATCAGTACAGCATCAAGCAAAGCGGTATTAAAATGAAATCTCTAGCACCCGAAAAGGATGAAAAATAAGGCGTTAGCGGTACTCTTTTTAACCATATTCCTCGATCTGATGGGGTTTGGACTGATCATTCCCATCTTACCCATCTATGCAAAAGATTTGGGTGCATCGGATGCGATGGTTGGGCTATTAGGAACCTCCTTTAGTATCATGCAATTTCTATTCGCCAGCTTCTGGGGGGGATTGAGCGACCGCTACGGGCGACGACCTGTGATGCTCACGAGTATCTTAATCATGATGGTGGCCTACATTCTCTTTGCAAACGCAACAGTGCTATGGCTTCTGTTTGTGACGCGTCTCATGAAAGGATTTGGCGCTGCAAACTTAAGTGTGGCACAAGCCTATATAAGTGATGTGGTACCCCAGGAAAATCGGACGAAGGCATTTGGTATTATCGGTGCCGCCTTTGGTCTCGGATTCATTTTTGGACCTTCTTTAGGCGGGATATTAAACGAATATTTTGGCGTGGCTGGAGTAGGGTATTTTGCGGCCAGTTTAAGCGGTTTAAACTTCATATTAGCGTGGTTCTTCCTAGGTGAAACTTTGAAAGAGAAATCCACACAAAGCCAATTATTCCCGAACCCATTCAAAGACATTATCCGCTTCAAATCGACTCCTGAAGTGAGCGCATTGTTTACGATAAACTTTGTTTACATCCTCGGGTTCAGTATGATGCAAATCACGTCAACGCTTCTGTGGGCGGAGCATTTCGGTTTATCAGAAATGCACATCGGTTATACATTCGCCTATATCGGTTTATTGGCTGTGATCATTCAGGGCGGTCTGATAGGTAAATTTAATACCTGGTTTGGCGAGCGTAATTTATTAGTATCGGGTACCGTTTTAGTCGCCCTTGGGCTCTTCGGTATGCCTTTTGTGCCTACCGATTTATTTGGCCTCGAACTGTTTTGTTTAACCTTACTTTCTCTAGGAAATGCGCTCTTGACACCAACGGTTAGTTCATTATTGAGCAGTTTTGCACCTAAGGATGCCCAAGGCAAAATCTTAGGAACGAACCAAAGTGTAGGTTCATTAGCCCGGGTGGTAGGTCCGGCCATTGGAGGAGCAGCTTATGGCTTTCATTATACCTATCCTTACTTGTTAGCGGGAACCATAACTCTGATTGTCAGTGTTTTGGCAATTCGCCTTCGTAAAAAGCACTTTTCGTAGTCTGCATACCGTATGTATGTGGAAAAATATTTAGATAGTTGTTTAAACAATTAAGTCGCTGCTTGGTTATATTCGCACAACCTAATTAACAAGAAACAAAATGAAGAAAATTGCAATTCTAGCGGCGGCAGCAATCGTAGCTGTAAGCTGTTCAAACGGTTCAAAAGCTGATGAGGCATTAACTGGCGAAGCACAAGAAGTACAAGCAGTTGCTGAAGCAACAGCATATACCATTGAAGAAGGCGCTTACTTAAAGTGGCGTGGATTCAAATCTTATGTAGCTTCTGAGCATTTGGGTACAATCGGTGTACAATCTGGCTCTTTTGCAGTTGCTGGAGATCAGCTTGTAGGCGGTACGATCACTATCGACATGAAATCTATTGTAAACGAAGATATTGAAGATGAAGGCAAACGCGGCTATTTAGAAGGTCACCTTAAGTCTCCAGATTTCTTTTTTGTAGATAGCTTCCCAACAGCGGTATTCGAAATCGTTGAAGTACGTGAAGAAGCAACAGATGTTGCACCATTCGTAGTAGTTGGTAACTTAACTATTCGTGGCATTACAAATAGTATTGAATTTCCAGCGAATGTAACTGTTGAAGAGGGATCGTTACGCTTTACTGCGCCAACCTTCTCGATCGACCGTACGAAGTGGGATGTTAAATTTCACGACAGCGAGGACGCAACAATCGCAGAAACTTTGAAAGAAGATTTGATCGACCACAGCATTGAATTAACGATCAACGTATCGGCAACGAACGCTTAAACTATCCCTAACATAGTTCAAAGCAAGCCCCGTCCTGCAAAGGTCGGGGTTTTTTAATGCTTGTATAGGGCTTTGAATGCCCTTTCAACGGATTCGTACTTAAACGAAAAGCCGGTAGCTACGATTTTATCAGCACTGACTTTTTGACTCATTAAAGCGAGTGTTGCCATCTGACCAAGCATGACTTTCAATACGAAAGGAGGGACACCAATGGGAAGCATAGGCCGCTTGTTTACGCGACATAGGGCTTTGGTGAGTTGTTTGTTTGTCACAGGAGCTGGTGCTACGGCATTGTAAGCACCGCTCGCTAAAGATTGTGTTGCTGCATAAACAAACATTCGAGCGAGATCCTCAACGTGAATCCAACTGCTCCACTGTTTGCCGGAACCTAGGGGCGCTGCAAGTCCAAATTTTACCAGCGGTTCTAATTGACCTAGGACCCCGGCGCCACGATCTAGAACAATGCCTATTCTAAGCTGAATGCTTTTAGTTTGTGACGATTCAAACTTCTTTGTGTAGGATTCCCATGTTTTCGTCACTGCTGCGAGATAGTCGTCAGCAGGTGCATCTTCTTCCGTCATTAAACGTTCTAAATCGCTACCGTAGTAACCTATAGCGGAGGCACTAATGACTGCTTTGAGTGGTGTTTTTAACCGGCTTGTTGCACTGAGTAAAAGCTGCGTACCGTCAACGCGGCTGTCCATGATCAGTTTTTTGTAAGCAGGTGTCCAGCGCTTACTTACTGTGGCGCCCGCAAGATGGATCAGGTAATCCGTACCCATCAAAGCGTCTTGATCTATTTCATTAGTCGCTGGATTCCAGTAAAATGAGGATACGCCTTTGATCTCAACAGATTTCCGCGTACTTAGAACGCGTATCTCATGCGATTGACTTTGGAGCGTTTGTATGATTGCTCGGCCTACAGATCCTGTAGCGCCGGTGATGGTAAATACAGCCATGGGGTAATTTTCTGTTGGAAAGCTAACAATGTTGTGTCAATTTTGTTAGGTACAAATTCACTAATTTTTTTTCAGTGCATACGATAGAACCCTATTACAATTGGCGCCATTTGTATCAAGCGAGTGAAGACCCGCAAAGTCCGTTGTACGGTTACTTCAACAGTGAGGTACATTTCACGGATCAAATTTTTGATCACGTCATACATCCGCAATGGGACAGTATAGGTTGTGAAACACTTTACCTTAAGGTCCTTTTTGTCGATTACGCAATAGGTTATACAGTTATTGAATTTTTTGGCGAATGGAATGATGCTGTACATAATGATATTATGCGGGTGAAACGTGATCTGATCGATGAGATGTTGCCAGTTGGTATTGATAAATTCATTCTCATTGGCGAGAATATTTTAAATTTTCACGCGGACGAAACGGATTATTACGACGAATGGTTGGAAGAGGTACCCGACGGTTGGATGGCTTTTCTTAATCTTCGTCCCCATGTGTTGGATGAACTATCGAGCTACAGTCTGGATATGTATTTTGTGTTGGGTGGTGCATTAGATGCTTTGAATTGGCGTACTAAAACCCCACAACAATTGTACGCTCAGATAGCCGCAGTGGTCCAACGAAGATTGGGTTAAGCGTAGAGCGCTACTAGTTTATCAAAGGCATCACGATCGCTCTCTAATGTGAACCAATTCCGGTTTTCCTTTCTCAAGTCCAGCCATTCAATTCCTAGTAAATTTTCCGACTCCGCTGGATTCAGAACCCAGCCTTGTTCGTTAACGGGAGCTACAGCCTTGAAATAGTTTAAAAGCAATTGCTCGTCCGGGCGAAATTGTGATGTGAAAAAATGAGTAGGGGTATGTATATGCGACCATTGGCAAGGTTCGAATTGGATAAATTCCTCGTTGAGTTCTCTGTTGAGACAGTCTAACAATCCTTCGCCCAATTCTAATCCACCTCCGGGAAGTTTGTTTAAATCCACTCCGCGCCAGCGCTCCTTCATGACCAAAAGTCGTCGAGTATCACTAACAATAAGCGCGTAACAACGCGCTGTGAATTTTTTAGCTTTTACCGTTTCCATGCGCGTGTCATTTCTCGTTTACGCGGGGGGCCAGGCAGCGCTTCCACTTCAAATCCGGCTGCTTTCATTGACCTTTTAACCACACCTTTTGCGCAATAGGTGGTGAGTATGCCGCCCTTAGCGAGCAATTTGTACATGTTTTCAAAAACAGCATCTGACCAAAGCTCTGGCTGTGCGCTGGGTGCAAAGGCGTCAAAGTAAATAAGGTCATAGGTGCCCTGTTCTGCAGTGAACGTACGAAGGTCCTCTACAAATAGGGTAAATGAGGAGTCTCCGAATTGCAAAGGAATATTGGGGGTAGCTAGTAAAAAAGGAAGTGCTTCTTGCATGCCTGCTTCGCCGAGGTCCGTCGCTTCTTCTGGAGTGATTGGGAATTTCTCTATCGCATGGTACAGTACTTCCACACCCAATTCTTTCGCTGTCTCAAAGGTGAGTTGAGCATTCAAGGCCGTTCCGAGCCCTACCTCTAAAATGCGGATCGGTTGTGCAGCTGTTGCTTTGAGTCCCGCTTCGATAAAAACGTGTAGGCTTTCCGTTCGCGCACCATGAATACTATGGTAATGCTCGTCCAGTCCGGGTACCCAGATGGTGGTGCTCCCGTCGCTCGAGGTGGTTATATGGCGTTCACCGGCTACCGACATTAATTGATATAGAGCAGTTCAATTCGTGAAATGGGTCCCTGGCAAAAATTAGTATGGCACGCCACACAAGATTTTACAAGGTTATTGTGCGCATCAATCTGCTCTTGTACGGCAGTGGCAGCTTGAATAGCGCCGTAACTGGCGTTAAATGCCATTGCATGCGGCTCAAAAGCAGGGCCTTTCATATGAGGCTCTGTGGGAGTTGCAGCAACCATTTTCAACAGATTGTCTATACTTCCAGAATAGAGTACACCTTTTTCGAGCGATGCTTTACGCTGTAAACCTTCCTCATGGAGGTCGCGCATGATTTGTGCTAATTCGCTAGGCTCATCCATCTTTGGCGACCATGTACTTTTTTTAACTGTGGAAGTCGATTCTTCAGCGGTATCGCAAGAATAAAGGCTCACAGAAATGGCCACTGCCAAAAAGAATAGTTTATTCAGCATCCGGAAGAATGATTTTAACGCCTTTTGCTTTAAACATTACTTCGCCAACAGGTTCTGTGATTGCTGCAATCTCCTCTTCACTAGCGCCACGGTCTTCGGCATAATGACGTAATTGGGCCACAGAAGTGCTGTCCCAATAGGCGTATCCCGACATGATCATATCCTGCCCTTGACTGTTTGTAGGAAGTAAAAACTCATAATCATAGTCTACAAAAAGGTTGTTGCTAGAATCTATGGCTGTAGCCATCCAGCATCCTTTCGTCGTACAAACTTGCGTTATGGGTCCTGCAACTACGGCCCAAACCGTATCAAGATCACTGGTCATATTTTCCACGACCTCTGCCGCTGTAAAGGCATTTTTCGTACTAAAGGTGCTATCACCAAAGTTTATATACGTAGTGGTTTCGACCTCGTTTTGTGTTGTTTCATCGGTTGAATTTTTTCCGTTTTGACAAGAAATTAGGCCGATTGTCGCAAGCGCAGCAAGAAATAAATGTTTCATATGAATTCTATGTGTTTAAAAGCTGGTGTACCTAATGTATTGGTAATCACCACAACGGTTTTACATTGTCAAATTTAGTACATTTGTACTCCCAAATACAGCGCACATGAAAATAGAATTGACCTCTAAAAGTCGCATTAGCGAAGTAGATTTTTCAAACCTACCTTTTGGACGTAACATGTCTGACCACATGTTGGTGTGTCATTTTAAAAACGGGGCGTGGCAAGAGCCAGAAATTCGTCCTTATGGACAGCTAGAATTCAGTTACGGTTTACACGCGCTGCATTACGGTCAAAGTGCCTTCGAAGGGATGAAAGCCTATCGCAAAGATGATGGAACCATCAGCATGTTCCGTCCTCTGGATAATTTTGCTCGTTTGAATAAGAGCGGTGCGCGTCTAATGATGCCTCAGATTCCTGAGGAGATCTTTATGAACGGTCTTACGAAACTTTTGGAAATCGACTCAAATTGGGTACCTGCTGCGGAAGACCACAGTTTATACATTCGTCCTTTTCTCTTTGCATCATCAGAATTCATCGCTGCAAGACAAAGTGATGATTATACCTTTTGTATCATCACTTCACCCGTAGGTCCTTATTACAGTGGCTCGGTTAAAGTGAAAATTGAGCAGGAGTTTACGCGTGCAACAGGCGGCGGTATCGGTTACACCAAGGCAGCCGGTAATTACGGCGGTGCTTTTTACCCCACGTCGCAAGCGATCAAGGAAGGGTACAACCAGGTCATTTGGACGGATCACAAAGAACACAAATACATCGAGGAGAGTGGAACCATGAATCTCATGCTATTACTAGGCGATACCTTCGTAACGCCTCCGCTAACGGATCGTATTCTAGCAGGTGTCACACGCCGCTCTATTATTACCCTTATAAAAGAACAAGGTTGGGCAATCCAGGAGCGTCCAGTTACAGTGGATGAGATTGTAGAGGCAGCGAGAACAGGTTCATTGAAAGAGGCTTTTGGAATGGGAACCGCAGCTGTAGTAAGCCAGATTGACACCATAGGTCATCAGGGTACGAACTATTCTATACCTACGCCAGCAGATGGTAAGGCCATGGAGATTAAACGTTTATTGAACGATATACGTTTAGGTCGCACACCGGATACGAACCAGTGGATGGTTGATGTGGTTCAGCCGGCTGCTGCTGAATAGACTAAAAAACTAATAGAATGAAACCCGGTTGTGAAAGCAGCCGGGTTTTCTATTTCCTGTAGGGAAGTAAAAGCTTGAACAATGCGGCTGTGTCGAGACCTACGACGCTATTGTAATTGCCCTCAATACGATCGATAAAACCTGCGCCAATCCATTCTTGAATTCCATATGCGCCCGCTTTATCAAAGGGTTTAAACTGTTTGATGTAAAAGTCGATTGCCCAATCAGGAATTTCAGAAAAAGAAACAGTGACTATGCTAGTCTCAGTGGTCAATTTCGGTATGCCATTATCCGTAATGACCAGGGTTAGTCCGCTGATGACCTCATGCGTTGTCCCGCTCAAAGCCACCAACATTTCGCGTGCTCTCGCTTCATCTGTCGGTTTTCCGAATCTTTGACCGTTTTGCCAAACTTCAGTGTCGCTCGTAATTCCTAGTTGCCCAGGTTCGAGGTGGGTACTTAGTGCTTGCGCCTTAAGCTCACTCACGAAGGCGGCCACTTCTACACCTGATAAATGCGCCGGAGCGCTTTCGTCAATATCCAACGGTAGGGTCTTGAAATCTAGACCTAACGAGGTTAAAAAAGCGGCTCTCCGTGGGCTTTGAGAACCCAATACTAAATCATGGGTCAATTCCATTGTTACCAGGTTCTATCTTCTTTGCGCCCCCAAAGATTATGGATTTTCAATAATTGCTCTACGACGTCGCGAACACAGCCTTCTCCCCCTAATACAGGGCTTACATAATCTGCTATGGCTTTTATCTCTGGCGCTGCATCTTGCGGCGCACAGGCAAGTCCGGCCAATTCCATTACGTCGTAATCCGGAAGATCATCACCCATGTACAATATTTCCTCATTGGAGAGATCATAGCACATTTTTAAATCTTCAAATGCATCCATTTTAGAGGATGCACCTAGGTACACATCTGTGATGCCCAATCCTGAAAGTCGTTCTTTCACATCCGTTGAGGTTCCTCCCGTTATAATGGCCACACGAATACCATTTCGAACCGCCAATTGAAGGGCATAGCCATCTTTACTGTGCATTTTTCGGACTGGAGCCATACCCGGCATGAGCAACACTTCTCCGTTAGTCAATACACCGTCCACATCGAGCACGACGGTTGTGATGTTCTTAAAGAGCTCTTTATAATTCATCTTTTGGATGGTGTTTTTGAATACTGGCACTTAATAATTTATACAACGTTTGAACGTCCTGGTCTTTGATGGAGTCCATATGCTTTTCTAGTGTCGGTGTATCGAAGCGTAAAGCAGGACCTGTTTGGGCCTTTTTAGGACCTAATTCGATTGCTTTACCAGGGCCTTGACGCATAATGGCGTGCAAGATTTCGACCGGAAGCTCATGTTGTGCTGCATGCTCGTAGGCCAATGTATACAGGTGATTTGTGAAATTATTGACCATTACCGCAGCGGCGTGGAGCTTTTCTCGTTTGTTGGATGGGATATCAAAGATGTGTTGGGTTAAGCAGGACGCAATAGTTCGAAGTACTGCTTCATCTTCCTTGGTCTTCGCTTCTATCAGAATAGGGACTTCGGACCAATTCAAAGCAGCATTTTTCGTGAAGCTATACAATGGATAAAAAACACCACTTCGCGTTCCGCTTTGAATAGGTAAGGCGCCTGCTGTATGTGCGACTAGCATATGCTCAGGTAAAGCCGCGCAAACCTCAGAAACCCTATGGTCCCCAACACATACGATAACGAGGTCCGTTGCGCTTTGTAAATGAAGATTTCGGTCTACGAAATAGGGTGTGTGCTGCTTGGATAGCCCGTTGAATAGATGTGAACCTAGGTTTCCCTTGCCTACAATAGCGATATGCATCGGTCCATCACTCATGCATTAGCCTCTTTTCAGACGTTGAACTACAGCAATCACAGTTCCCAGCGCCATTAGAATAGAACCGATCCACAATAAATTAATCCAAGGGAAAACCACGGCTTTGACAAGAATAAACGGCACTTCTTCCTCTTTGTGCTCACTCGCGATGATCACCGGTCTGTTGGTTTCATAGTTGATGCGATCAAAGCTGAATTTTAATCCCAATGCTTTGATTTCCGTATCCATATGCTTCACTTCGTTGCCCTCGACTACGTAAACGGGCATCACTTTATAGGTGCTATCATCCATGGTCTTCACGGTGATTCCGGCGCCCAACACTGCATATTCCAGTTCACCATCTTTATCTGGTGCATCCACGAGCAGGGTATCTAAGGTGACTTGATATTTTCCGTAGAGGTAGTGGCTCTCGTTTAGGTTGAATTCAATCTCGAATTGGTTTTTCCACTCGTCATCTCCTAATTCCTCTGCCGTCCGCAAGTCCGCATAGGTGACGTGCGTATAAATGTCTTTCAGTGCAAAATGCTGTGTAGACGGCTCGGCAACGTTACCCATACGTTCATTTAGCTGTATGCGCGGTTTCAGACCAAAGGCCGGTTCTAATTTCCCATCATTTTCTTCAAAGAAATCCAGGTGGTAGTTCACGAAATGACCCTCTTCAGATTGTTGCGACCAACTCACAAAGTAGTTGCCCATGGGCACTGTATCACCTTGCTCAATAAGCAAGTTTTCGTTTGAGGGGAAGTCTTCGTGAATGAATGTGTCGTTTTGTGAAATGATGGTTTTGTTCGCATTGGAGATGAGTGATCCTGCGATGATCAGGCCAAAACCTATGTGAGCAACGCTCGATCCTGCGACCGCACTTTGGCCTTTAGCCCAACGCAACCAAAATTCTGCATTAGCGATAATGGCATAACAGCTCGTCCAAAACAGGAAGATGTACATGGGATTCCACATATCAAGCGCCGCCGCTCCTGCAAACGCAACGAGGGTAGTGAGCACTAAACTCAGGATCTGACGTTTGAAGAAGGATGCCGTTGTGGTTTTACGGTAGGCAAGGAAATGGCCTGCACCCATCAATAAAGTGATGATGATGGCAAACGGAACCTGTATGGCATTGTAATGCTCAATGGGATTGTTGAGGACTTTGTTCCGATCGTACAATGTGAAGAGAACACCTTCAGGTCCAAACAGCTTATTAAATACCGGGTAAGAAGTGCTTAGTGTGATTTGTAGACCACTAATCAATAAGGTCAATGCACCGATAAACATCCAAAATTCACGGCTGTCCATACGGTCTTCCTTTTCCTTTTTCGGTAAGCCTTTGTAGCGGATAAGTAATAATCCGATCGCGCCGATGGTGAAGAAGAGGAGGTAAATTAATAATTGGCCACTCAAGCCTAAATCTACGAAAGCATGCACAGAACTGTCGCCTAAAACGCCGGAGCGGGTAAGGAATGTAGAGTACAAAATGAGCAAGAAGGTCAGAATAAGCAAGAAGAGCGCCGAAGGCATTACTCCGCCTTTATTGCGTTGAATGAGCAATAAGTGCGCTCCCGCGGCCATGGTTAACCACGGTACCAACGAAGTATTTTCCACAGGGTCCCACGCCCAGAAGCCCCCAAAACTCAGTGCTTCATATGCCCAAGCTCCGCCCATCAAGATACCTACGCCTAAAATTCCAACGGAGAAAAAGCTCCAGACCAATGCGCTGTTGATCCAACTCTTATAGTCTTTACGCAACAATGCTGCTATTGCATAACTGAAGGGCACCAACGTCGAGGCAAACCCTAGGAATAGCGTAGGTGGATGAATGGTCATCCAGTAATTTTGAAGCAATGGATTTAATCCAGAACCGTCAGCGAAATTAGGGAAACGTGTAAGGTAGTCGGCAAATTGAGTCCAGGGTAGACCTACATTTTCACTCAATTCACGCACAAGAATAAAGGGGCTGTAACCCAGGTGAAGATCACCAATGTAAACGCCTAGAATCATGCTGACTAAAAAGGCTTGTACTGCGGCAAAGACACCTACGACTGGCCCCTCGAAAGATTTTGCGCTGTAGGTTAAAATCCAACCTAAAATGGCATTCCAGAACATCCAGAGTAAGAATGATCCTTCTTGTCCTTCCCAGAATGCAGAAAATAGATAACGCGGAGCGAGGTCCAGTGAAGTGTGTTTCCATACATAGTCGAACTCAAAGTAGTGATTCGCCATAATAAAGAACAACGTACCTATCAGACCGAACAGGGCGGTGGCGTGAATCCTAAAGGCCAGACGACCTAAGGTTTTCCACTGTGCACCCTTTTGATAATAAGCGACGGTAGAGAGTAAAGCAAATGCAAAAGAAAAGGCCGTCAATCCACGACCTAATTCTGCTGCCCAAAGGTGTTCACCTATGTAGTTCATAAGAAGTTATTTGTAGATTTTATCGCTATCTACTTCGTTTTGTTCGTTGTACTTCGACGGACATTTCATGAGGATTTCTGTGGCGATGAATGCTGTATCCGCATCATAACCGGTAAGCGTAATTTCTTCAGAGCGCTCAAAATCTTGAGGTTTGGGCTCGTTGTAGATAACGCGCTGCTTCTTTCCTTGTTTGTCAATAGCACCGAAGGAGAATTGGACCAATTTAGGCTCAAAGGCCATTTCAGCATCTAAATCCAGGAAAGCGATGACCGTTGTGGTTTCGCCCTCTGCAGAAGCGGCTGTTGTAAAGTCGCTATACGTAGCGCTATTGCCCAATTTTACAAGCGTATACCCGATAAGAACTGCAATTGCAATAATGATAGCCACCTGACTATTTTTCATCTTCAAGCTTTTTAATTTTTCGATCTAAAGAGAATAAATAAGCTCCAAGACCAATAAAAATGATGGTAATCACACCGATCACTACATTCATTTTGTCATTGCCGTACATGATGCTTTCATTTTGAGCAGCGGCGGCAATGGGACCCAGGGTGCTCAATAGCGCGATTTGCTTTTTCATTCTTCTAAGTTTCTAATTCTATAACGCAAAGCGGCGATCCAAGTTCCCACTAATATCCATCCAAGGACTGCTGGGTAAAACACCAAACGTAATCTATTGTCTAAATCGTAGGAATTAAATCCAGGATTACCCCCATTACCCGGGTGTAAGCTATCTGTCATTCTGGGCAAAATACCGATGAAAACGATCATCATAACGAACGCAAATATGTTGTAGACACCGCTAATTCTCGCTCTTTTGCGAGGGTCGTCGATGGAGTTTCTCAAAACAAAATAGGCCAGATAAATGAGCATGGTTATGGCCGTGCCGTTGAGCTTAGGATCGTTCGTCCACCAAGCACCCCAGGTGAATTTCGCCCAAAGCATACCGGTTAAAAGTCCCAGAATACTAAAAAACATCCCGGTCTCTGCCAAGCTGATGCTTCTTCTGTCGCGTGCCATATTCTCTGAAGTAAGAAACCCAATAGCATTACCAAAACTTGCCGCCATCATTGCGACCATCGCAAACCACATACTTACGTGGTAAAATAGGTTGCGAATGCTTTGTTCAATAATGGGAAGTTCGGGCACCTCTGTCCATAAACCGTAACTGAGGCTAAATATGATTAAGAGTAGGCCTGTAATTTTGTAGGATAGTCCTTTCATGCGTGTTTTTAATCTTGCCAAAGATACGGAAAGAGAAGGTAGGCGAGTAGTCCAATTCCAATATCTAACGCTGCTAAAGAAGCCACTAAATTCAAGGCTTCACCGGTAGGGACTCCTACGATGGCTTGTAGATTTAAAACGCTGGTTAATTGGAGAATAGGAAGGAGTAGGGGAAGGGCTAAAATGGCACTTAACGTCGCATTGCCTTGCGTACGTTGCGCAACACCTGAAGTTAGGGTCAGCACTACACTGCAGCCTACACTGCCTAAGAGCAGAGCGAGGCCGAACAAAAGGGTGTTGAATACAGGATTGCCAAAGAATAGACTAAAAAGTCCCCAAGTCAACCCACTTATAACGGCAATGTAGGCACTGTTAAATAGGAGTTTCGCAATGATCGTTTCTGCGGGACCGGCAATCGTTTGATAGTAGTAGAAATAATCGTTCGATTCGTATTCGAAACTTCGAGTGCTTAACTGTATCGCACCGAAGAAAACTACAATCCAGAGCAGTGAATTCCAGGTCTTGTCCGCCGGAACACCGCCGCCATTGAGTAGGTAAATCAGGTAAGCAACGCCCACGAGATAGAGCCCCAAGGAAAAGAGTACGTTTGAATTTCGTACTTCCTGAGAAAAATATCTACGAACCAGTACCCAAGTATTTTTCATGGGTGTAAAATTACGGCAAACTATTGCGCAAATTTGATGTTATACCACAAAACCCTAATTCATGAAAAAAATAGTTTTGTTCACCGCCTTTATAGCGGCAGCGTGTTCTGCTCCAGAAGCAAATCAATCAACCACGGCCATGGCCTTAAATGTTACAACTCCTATGGAAGCAACTTCGTTTTACGATCTCACCGCAACAACCATTGATGGCGATACCTATGCGTTTTCCGAGCTCAAAGGCAAGCGTGTACTTATTGTAAATACGGCATCTAAATGTGGATATACTCCGCAATACGAAGGTTTACAGGAGCTACATAACGCCTACGGAGGTGAGGACTTTATCATTCTCGGATTCCCTTCGAATGACTTTGGTTTTCAGGAGCCGGGCAGTGAAGAAAAAATCGCAGATTTCTGTGAGAAAAATTACGGCGTTACCTTTCAAATGATGAGTAAAGTGAAAACCAGTGCAAAAGGAGGTCATTCAGTGTATCAATGGTTGTGCAACGCTTCTCAAAATGGAGTAAGTGATGCGAAGGTCAGTTGGAACTTTAATAAGTTTTTAATTGATGAAAACGGACGTTGGACTGCGCACCACGCTTCGCGCATTGAGCCTATGAGCGCAGAAATCACTTCCTTTGCAAGAGGAAAATAAGCATATGAAATTAGATGTACTGGCCTTTGGTGCGCATCCTGACGATGTCGAGTTGGGCGCTGGAGGCATTCTTGCCGTCCATGCAGCGAAAGGAAAAAAAGTAGGGATAATTGACCTTACACGCGGCGAAATGGGAACCCGTGGAACGCCTGAATTACGCGATCTAGAAGCAGAAGAAGCAGCACGAATTATTGGGTGTGTCATTCGAGAAAATTTAGCGTTTCCAGACGGAAGAATTCCAACAAATCATTCAGCACAAATTAAGGTGGCTGAAGTCATTCGGAAATACCAGCCGGAAGTGGTTTTAATGAACGCTCCTACTGATCGTCATCCCGACCATGGTCGTGCCTCACAATTGGTAGAAGAAGCGTGCTTTTTATCTGGCCTTCACAAGTTAGAGGTGGACGCTGAATTTTCAGGATTACTGCCTTGGCGACCGAGGCAAATGTATAAGTACCTTCAGTTCTACAATCTAGAGCCTAATTTGGTGGTTGATATTACTTCAGGTTTTGAAGCCAAGATGGCAGCCGTTTTAGCGCATAAAAGCCAATTTTATAACCCTACTAGTTCCGAACCAGAGACGGTTATAGCAAGCAAAGGTTTTCTTGATTCTGTGGAAGCGCGCGCCATGGACTGGGGGCGTATCATTGGTGTTAAATATGCCGAACCGTTAATCAGTGTGCGTCACGTAGGTGTAGAAAATCTGATGGATCTGCGATAAATAACGTGGAAATAATACATCAGAATTAGGTATAGAATTTTTTTTTAATTTTATAGCCTAATTAAAAACACACAAAAATGAAGCCAAAAGGAGTAGTGGATTACATCCGTGCAAACCAAAACAACAACAAAACCTTAAAGTCTTTATTCGCATCACAGTTTCTAGAAAGTTTTCTGAAGAAGAATTGGTAGGATTAAAGAAATCGATCGAAAAGGAAATCAAAACGCGTCAGCAATCTGTCGTTGACGAAAAAATTGCCTTTTTACAGTCGTTGGGTTACAAGGTTGAAAAATAAACTTAGGCTCTTTACTTCATTAAAAAAAACCCGCGCCATCGGCGCGGGTTTTTTTGTGCAAAAAATTTCGGTCGTTTTTAGTCTCTCCCGAGCATACTTAAGTAGTAAGCGAGCTGGGTCATGGATGCCAAAGCAGCAACTAAATAGGTTCGTGCTGCCCATTTAAGCGCATCGCCAGCCTTATCGTGTTCTGCCGTTGTTATGGTACCCGAAGTGGTTAGCCAAGCCAATGCGCGGTTTGAAGCATCATATTCTACAGGCAAGGTGATCACAGTAACGAAAGTGATTGTTGCTTGTGCTGCAATGAGCACATAGATGATGGTATTCATCCCAAAGAGGTGTAAAAAACTCATTCCAAAAAGCATGGAGATGATTACGATATTCATGATCCGTCCGCTCAGGTTTGCTACGGGTACTAATTGCGAGCGAAGATTGAGCCATTTATAACCGACGGCATGTTGTACGGCATGTCCAACCTCATGTGCTGCCACAGCTGCTGCACTGACACTACGTCCGCTGTAAACTTCTGGACTAAGGTTAACCGATTTGTCCAAAGGATTGTAATGGTCGGTTAATTTACCAGGAACACTTTGAATCTTAACGTCATAAATACCGTGGTCTTCAAGCATTTTCTGCGCAATTTCAGCACCACTCATTCCATTGCTCAACGCTTCTTTGGCGTATTGCTTAAATTTTGATTTTAATCGGGATTGAACGGCGAAGCCAACCACGATGAAGAAAATGATTAATAATAAAAACATAGTACTGTTATAAAGTTGTTTGCAATCTAAACGTTCAAATTCTATGCCTTGCTCCTTATAGTGCGTAAATTTGGCAGAGACACTTCAATAGTATGACAAAAAAGCCACTAATCCTCGTAACGAATGACGATAGTATCGTTGCGCCTGGAATTCGAACCTTAATCGAAATTGCCAACGAATTTGGCGAAGTATATGTAGTGGCCCCTGACGGTCCACAAAGTGGAAAAGGTCATGCGATCACGTTGGATCAAAGCCTTCGCTGTACGGAAGTACCGTCAGATGGCCCCCAGAAAGAGTTCAAGGTCAGTGGTACGCCTGCCGACTGTGTTAAAATGGCGATTAACGTGGTGATGCCAAGACGTCCGGATTTAATTTTAAGTGGGATTAACCACGGATCGAACGCTAGTGTCAATGTTATTTATTCCGGTACCATGAGTGCCGCGGTAGAAGGCGCATTGGAGCGCGTGCAGGCAATCGGTTTTAGTCTTTGTGAGTTTTCTTGGGAGGCGTCTTTTGAGGCTGCTAAACCCTACATACGTAAAGTCATTCAGGCAACCTTAGATAATGGACTACCAAGCGGTGTATGTTTGAATGTAAATATTCCTGAAAACGATAAAGCGCCTTACAAAGGCATGCGGGTATGTCGTCAAGCCATAGGGAATTGGGTAGAAGAGTTCGATGCGCGCATTGATCCCTTCGGACGACCGTACTATTGGCTTACCGGTAAGTATGAAAACTACGATCACGGAGACGATACGGATATCGCAGCCCTCGAAGACGGGTACATTAGTATTGTTCCTATTACGGTCGATCTTACAGCCCATCACGCTGTAGCGACACTAAACCAGTGGAATTTTGAGAACTAGAAAAATCGATTTTATTGCCGGCCTGCTTGTAGGTCTTGGAGCGCCTTTATTCTCTATTGCGGTTGCCCTTGAAGCCTTCCCTGTGCTTCAAGATGTAGGTGATGTAACGAATCCCGCATGGCGACTGGTCACCATGCGTGCCATCAGTTTCGGGACCATTATCAATGCAATATTATTTTTTACGGCGCTTAATTTTGAGCGCGAACGTGTGGCTCGCGGAATTCTGACCTCTTGTGTGCCAAGCGTGATTGCTGTTATTTATTTCCAATTCATCCTCTAATGTCACTATTCTGGATCGCAGGAGAGCCTTCGGGCGATGTACAAGCTGCGGCTGTTGCACAGTATATATCGACGCATCATCCAGAGATTAAACAATGGGGTTGGGGTGGCAAATTCTTAGAGAAAGCCGGGGTTACGCTCCTGAAAGACGTCACTAAAAAGCCCTTCATGGGTTTTATAGAAGTAGTAGTTCGCGCCAGAAGCATTTATAACGCTTTTCAAGCAGTCAAGGGCCACATCCTTTCTTCCGGCGCAACAACCGTGGTGCTCGTAGATTATCCTGGATTTAATTTACGCATAGCGAAATGGGCCAAAGCCCAAGGTTTGCATGTGGTCTACTATATTCCACCCAAGGTTTGGGCTTGGAAATCCGGTCGAGCGCAAATTCTCAAGGAGCATTGCGATGCAATTCTAGGTATCCTACCCTTTGAACAACAGTGGTATGCTGATCGTGCTATTCCGTATACCTATGTCGGAAATCCGTTGGCACAGAAGTATACAGGAATGAATGGTTACGCATCCGGAGGTTCCATAGCATTACTACCCGGGTCGCGCGCGCAAGAAATCGCACGATTACTACCGGAATTTATTGCTGTTGCGCAATCGATGCCGGAGCAAATCTTTGTTTTAATTCGTTCACAAAGTTCCGTTCCCGTATGGCCTGATCGATCGCTACCGACAAATGTCGAGGTGTTTACTGGCGAACTGAAGGACGGCATAAAGCACTGTGCTGCCGCCCTGGTATGCAGTGGAACGGCCACTTTAGAGGTTGCTTTATTGGGCGTACCGCAACTGGTCGTGTACCGTGCAAACCCAATCTCACTAGCCATTGCAAAACGCTTTGTGAAAATCAGCTATTTCTCCTTACCTAATCTTATTCTGGATGCTGCTGCCTTGCCGGAATTATTGCAGGAGGATGCACGTGCTGAAGCGCTTGTTCAGCGGTTAGGTGCTTTGCTGTTGGACCCCTCGGCCCAATTAGACGCCTACGCTCAACTGCGTCAGCTTCTGGAGCAAAAGGATCCTGCAGCTTCAGCGGCCCAACCTATTTTAACGATCGCTTCGCAATCATGAAAAGATGTCATTTAGTACCTATCATGCTTATCTGTTGCGCCCTCCAGCTAGCGGCACAGACGACACCGCGCGTTTTGATTTTCGCAGATCAAGAGTACAGCCGTCTTCAAATTAAAGTCAAATCAGGATCCTATACCCTCACTGCCTACACTCCGGATTCTGTTTTTACGATGGATTATGGATCCGACGACGTCCATCCATTGTACACCTTCCGCGGAGATTTACGATTGAACAGAGCCGGTTGTGATTCCATACGTATTTCCACGAAAGATACGTTCGTAGTTCGCGTGCTGCGTGGGAAGAATTGGACCGCAGAACGCCCGTATTTAGGCGACTTTACGCTGCGTCCTAACCTCATTTACCTTGAAGGTATCGTTCGCACGCCCATAGCGCCCTACATTGCTGGAGTAGTAGAGGCAGAAGGCGGATCATCCTCTACTGCAGAAGCCTATTACAAAGCGCAAGCTGTTCTCGCTCGAACCTGGCTCATCACGAATCTTAAAAAACACATTACAGACGGTTATCACGTCAAAGACGATCAAAGTTCTCAAGCTTTTAAAGGGGTTCCGCATAGTAAAAATGCTGCTCTTATCGCGAGTGCTTGTGCTGCTTTAGGGGATACGATTGCCCTACACAATGGAGTGCCAATTATTGGTTTTTACCACAGCAATTCTGGCGGCTATACCGCCTTACCTGAAGAAGTGTGGTCGAAAGCATTGCCGTATTGCCGGGTCGTTCTAGATCCGTTCTCAAAAAAAGGATCTAAGGCAGCGTGGGAGAAGACTTATTCTTGGGAGGAATGGCAGAAGTATTGGTCGCGCTACATAGATTGGTCAGTGACCGATTGGACCGCATTTTTCAATAAACTCCCAGATACACGCAGCACGCATTGGACCCTAGGAACTCAATCGTTTAAAATGGAGACGGTGCGTAGGGATTTTAAATGGCGCAGTGCCTATGTGCTTCCGCAAGCAACTGCTGAAGGCTTAGTGGTCCATGGCTATGGCTTTGGCCACGGCGTCGGAATGGCGCAGCAAGGCGCCATGCTTATGGGAAAAGCGGGCTTTGATTGGAAAGAGATTTTAGATTTCTACTTCAAAGACCTTGCTTTTGAATCTGTTCAAAACCTTTAGTTCCCCACATTTTTAGGAAAACTGCACTTCCAGTCCCCAATTTATTGGGATGGTATTTCGTTCTACAGCAGTTTTATGTATCGCGTCAAGTTTAACCACCATGTACCGCTTGGATTTGGTGCTGGTCTGTGCAGTGGCTTTCGGTTTCGGTTCATGGCGTAGCGTTTGGACTGATGTTGGCGCACTGCTATGGATCATAACCGTACTTGTTGGAGTTCAAGTCTTTCTCGAATGGCGGTATTGGTATCCTAGCCCTGAAATTGCTGTTATTTTCGAGCCGTGGGCTGTGCGACTCCGCCGGATTCTACAAAATCGTATCGACCTCGCTGCCACTGGCTCGCTTCACGGTTTTTTGTACGGGGTATTGTTGGGGGACCGCACTGAATTAACACCGGCCTTTCAGGCGGGTTTTCAGGTCCTTGGTATTTCGCATATGCTCGCTGTGAGTGGCTTTCACGTGGGCTTTTGGGTGGTTTTAGGACGACCCCTAAAATGGCTTTTTCGACTGCGGAAATGGCGTGTGGTGTATGTGCTTTTTATGGGTGCCTTTTTATGCATTTATGCCGTAGTTGTGGGTTCAGGGCCTTCTGTGGTTCGAGCTGTAGGGACTTTTTGTTTCGCGGCATGTGCTGTTCAGATGAACTGGAAGGTAACGCCCTTACATTGGCCGTTGCTTATGGCGTGGTTGATGTGGTGGTATGATCCAGCGGTCGTTCAGCGCGTGGGCTATCAGCTAAGTTTTAGTGCAGTATGTGGCATTCTGATAGGGCTCAGCGGGCTTCCTGCTGTGGAATTTCTGCAATCCTGGCAGCGAGAATCATTACGGGGTACAAAGCTTGGTTTTTTAGTTCCTGTGCAAGTTTCACTTTCAGCTTGGACGGCTACATTACCCTTAGTCATGCACCACTTCGGTGGTGCCAGTTCCTATTTTTTAATAGGTAACCTATTGATTGTCCCTCTTTTTGTGGTGTATATCTGGTCTGCTTTATTTGTAGTGCTATTCGCGCCAATCCTTCCATCTGGTGCTTTAGAAGTTTGGAACAGCAGTTTCGAATGGTGGGTAGCCTTTGTGTTAAAAGTGGCCGAAGGAATTAGCCACCAAGGACTTCTTGAATTTTTTTCTCAAGCGT
>Ga0209653_1000990_pt1 | contig 23819 bp, 26 predicted proteins | sample SaaInl6LU_22_DNA_FD_184644 | JGI IMG/M metagenome (GOLD analysis project Ga0209653, IMG submission 184644) | Marine microbial communities from expanding oxygen minimum zones in the Saanich Inlet - ESP_116LU_22_DNA (SPAdes) (version 2) | ecosystem: Environmental > Aquatic > Marine > Intertidal...
CAGCCATTCGCTGGAGAACTTCGACAGTCTTGACGACCATCGCATCCAAAAACTTGTAGTAATCAATGACACTTGTGGATTCCCAGGAAATCCGATTCCAGTCCCCTATAGGTTCAGTGTTGATATAGTCAGTGTATCTATTGTACTCCTTACGTCTGTTGTTCCATTTCATGTAAACCATCTCTACGTAATGTAAGTCAGATTCTACGTCATGAACAAATGTCGCGGATGAAAGGTTATTTAGAGACATGTATCATATAAAGAAGTCTTGTCTCTAAGTAAAAAAATGTTTCAATATATAAATGGCTGGCCTCATCATTATTGGTGCCGCGGTATGCTGTTCTATGTGTTGTGGTTCACCGTTCACAGCAGTGTACTTTGCCCCGAAAAGGAGTGATGAGTTCGCTGTGAGACTCAAGAAGGTTTTACCAGATACAGCCAGTGACTTCATACCAGATAAGCCATCGGAGTGGTTGGGTTCTGAATACGAAGATGACTACGACCCTGTAAAGGATGAAGAAGATGAGTTGCAGTTGTTGAGAAACGAACTCTCGGCTCTCTACGGTGAGGATGAAGCGGCACAACTCATACTTGATATGGGAACTGATAATGAAGCGGAAAACATACAGGATTTGTTACAACTTAAGAGGGGTAAGAAATACTTTGAAGACGAAAGATCTACACCCTGTTTTGACAATATTTACGATATGGCGGCTAAGGTAGACTGTGGACAAAACGCAGTCAAAAGATTCAAGCTTTCAACATGTCCCGGCGGGAAATATAAATATGAATACACATGTCTAGGTGGTATAAATGCTAAGATATCAGATGAAACGTATGACACACCTCCAGTCACACCAGTGAGTCTTGGTGAAAATTTCTTTGATGTTCCTATCGATATGAGAACCATTTATAGACATAATGTCCGATGTGACATTGGCGGAACAAGGGGGACGAACGACACAAATATGACAGGATCCACAGCGGGTGGTGATACACCGATAACTCAATTTAGATACGACTATAATGTCGATTCGGCTAACTCCTTAATGAACACAACAAAGTATTTCTATAAATGCTTAGACACGATACCACTTGGTAAATGTTACAATTACGAAACATCGACCTCCGCCCTCAAACCTGAAAATCTTGTTACAGACGGTGCTTTGGGACTTCGAAGTCATGAGATTAAGTGCCCGGGAGAAACACAAGTTCTCACCAGATTTCAGTTGAAAGCAGGTGGAACAGCGGCTGATGGAACAGTGATACCCCCCGAACCAAAGGAGGGTGAATCGACTTTGTATCGATACGATTACACATGCTGCAACATGAAAGCTGAGGGGTGTTCTGAAGAAATGGAGGCACAAGGAATTTGCACAATGAGCACCTAAGTTTTGGGTGTCACCTTAAAAATTTAAGTCTAAATGATGTATTCGTCAATAGCGAATAACAGTTTCTCATACTTACTCACCCTCGACGAGATCAGGAAAGCTTTACCAGATGATCTTCGTCCATCATGGGTGAAGATTACTACGATCACGATGGTATCGAGCTTTATGCATCAAATTGACATAAAGAAGCTCAGGGAAACGTTTGAGAGAATCGGATCCTACAAGATGAGACGACAAGGTTCAAAAACGGAAGGGTTTGAGTGGAAACTCAAACCTACGACCTTCTACAATCAGGTCACTCTGACCTACAATGACACATACAGCACCAAATCGGTCAAAGTTTTTCCCAATGGAAGTATTCAAGTTGCTGGATGCTGTGACCTTTTTGACTGTAAACGCATCATCACACAACTCACGCATATCCTAACTTCTTTTTTGGGGATGGATATTAAAGCCCCAGCTGATTCATTCAGGGTTGTCATGATAAACTCGAATTTCAGTCTGAATTACAACGTGAATCTACTGAAAGTTGCGAACTGGTTCGAGGAATATAACGACATCTTCAAAGTTTCGTTCGAACCCGACAGGTATTCAGCGGTGAAGATCAAATTCAAACCCTCCGAAGACATGAAGGAGATCACAACCAGCATCTTCAGCACCGGAAAGATCATCATCACAGGAGCTGAAACTTTGAAAGAAATCGCATTCGCTTACAATATCATCAACCAGCACATCAACGAGAACCCCGAGATTCGAGTTTCACCCACAGAAGAGACTGATGTCTTTGACATTTACCTTGGATATAGATGTGAACCCATGGTCAAACAACTCCGGGAAAAGGGATTCAATTCTTGGATGCAGACAACCACCAACCGCCGAATTAATTTCTAGATTTATATTAACAATATGTCTCAGAGACTTGGAATGGCAGATGGCAGGTGCTTCACTATGAATACCTCAGCCCAATTACTCAACAACCATATCATGAAGACGAACGGGATCACCTACGAAGACAATTATTCTTTTAGGCAACTTCTCCAAAAGCAGGGACCAGCTATCATGAATGCTGTGCAGGCAGAGCAAGGCACTGGACCCTGCAACGCGTGTGACAAACCCCTTCTGAAAACACCCAACACCTACTAAGTGAGAAAAATCAAAGAAAAAACTTTGGACCCATACTCTAGAATGCAGACATGTTCTATATGTCTCAATGACGTCAGGGCAACGAGGACAAATTCTCCGCTCAGATGTGGACATGTATTTCACTCCCACTGTCTAGAGGAATGGAAAAACCAAGGTAAGAATACGTGCCCAGTGTGTAGAAAAGTATTCGATGTCACGCAGTACAAGGTGATAGTGACGATTCAAAACAATGTAACAGCAGTTTCAAACTCTGTGACATTGAACGAAGAATCTATATTTAGTGTTTTAGATTTGTTTGATATCAATTTCGACATTGAAGAATTACCCGATTTAGAGAGTATTCTTGCTGACCTTGGGATGAGTCTTTCCGACTTTGATGCCTCTGTTCTTGACACAGAATGAACTGCAATATCTCTCATAGTTCAGACCAGGATAGTTCCTCGAACATTTACGGGGATCCTTGATGACCTTTCCCTTCGCGTCTGTTAAAAGTGGACCGGTAGCCCAGCCACGTTTATGACTAAATACGTTAGCCTTAAACGTTATACGCTTACCTACCTTGAAAGCACCTCCTCTTTTAATTCTCGATTCGGGCACCTTAAAGAATGTAGCCACAGATTTAATAGTATCTCCCGGTTTAATCTTATACTCAACTACCCCATGCTGCTTGTAAAAATGAAAGTCACCCTGTCTGATATAATTTGAAGCTCTACCAGGGGAGACAAACATCATGACTTTGAAATATCCTTTCTTACATTTTTTGGTGGCATCTGTCTTGTACACCCTTTTCGGATTATCAGAAATAACGCGCTTCGGGAGTCCGGTGCAGTGTGTATACGTGTGATTCCCATTAGATAGGCCAGACCGGTCACCGGGAATGGATTTCTGCCATCTGTAGGCCTCGTAATCACCAACAGCATACGCGTAGCAGTTATTGTTTCCTATACCCCTAGAAGATCCCCACCTCTTAGTTGAAAACTTACTTTCATTGCCACTCAGGGGGAGGTTTTTCATCTATAGTTTACTCAGAAAAAAAATATTTACTTTTAATAAATGATCTCGGAGATTACCAAGTCTCGCAACAAGTCTGATGCTCTCATGGAAGTTCTCGTTTTTGTGCTCAACCTTCTCATCAGCACATTCATCCTCCGCCTCGTGTGGAACCGCTCCCTGGTGAAACACATCTCCGTTCTCAAGCCCATCAAGTCTCTTGTCGATGCATTCATTCTTTCCCTTTCCGTGCAGATTGTCCGTGGCATTTAAAACTTCTTAAATCCGACAGTTTTTTCACCAGATGGACCCACAGTGGTCGGAAAAGCCTCGACACCAGCACAGTCACCTTTGTCACAATCAACGAAGGTGAATGGCTTTCCTGACTGCTTAAAATATTCCAACTGTTTACGAGTCCAGCCACAACCCATGGTCCCGTAAACGGTAAATTTACCAGCACCACCAGATTTCTTAGGATACTTGTTCATACAGACTTTAACGAGTACGATAACGACGACAGCGATGAGGATCGCGAGAAGATACATTTTATTATTACCATAGATTTATTTTTTGGTGAATTTCATCACCGGCTTCTTTTTCGTGATCAGCTTACCCGCCTTCAAAATAGCGATAGCGCGCGCTTTAGCGTTTCCCACTTGCTTGGTCACCACAGGAGGAGCTTTGAACACCAGACGTTTTGGTGACACTTTAGGTTTAGTGAATAATTTTTGAAACTGGTTCACTTTACTGGTTTCAGTGAAGAAAGGTCTCATGAGAACAGTCTCGAAACTTGGAAGAGTATGATTCATGTTTCCACGAAGCCTGAAATTTTTAATTTTAGTGGACTTCATACTGAGATATTCTGGTGGCAAAAGAGATTGAACAAGTGTTTTCACCATACGTTCCGTTCGATTAGAAGGTTGCCTACAAAGGCCGTACATTGTGTTCAAGAAAAGATGTAAATCGTAAAATCGGTCCGACTTTCTCGATATACCTATGTTGACATAGTTTCTGGTGTTAATCAATGGATTCCTAATTCGAGGAAAAGCAGAAAATCCAAAATCGATAATGACAGCCTCTACACCCGCGTTTGGAATGGAGTACTTTTTGTTTAAGGAAATCTGAATATTTTTGTCTGGCACGGTGCGTACCATGATGTTACCACCGTGAAGGTCGTGATGTCTAAAACCAGGATACTTTTTATGGATACGATACAGGTTGTAAACGATCTGAGCCATAACGGATCTGACAGCGTCTAGAGTGGGACGAGTTTTCATCCATTTCTCAAGTTCCTGACCATCTATGAACTCCGAGTACAAGTAATCTTTACCATCACACGCCTTATACAGATACATCTTCGGAACACCGTAGTTTTCCAACTTTTTCGCGACTGTGAATTCCATTTTAGGATTCACAGATTTGACCGCATTGACGAACCCCGCCAACGGTGCGTTATTTGTTTTTTCAGTTAATCTAGGTTGTCGTATTTCTTTGTAAACGACAAACTTCTTACAGCCATCATCCACACAACCCCTATACACCTTACCATATTGACCCTGACCAATCTTTACCGCTCCTTTAGTCGTGGAGCCATTCTTCTTTTTCAACCACAAATGTGACCCGGGGGAACATGCTTTCTTCCCCCTGAGTAGTTTTTTAACCTGTGTGTTCATCTGGTATTATCTTACATTTTGTTTTCAATTTGTCAACTGGTTACAGTTGAAAAAATGAAAGATTATTGAATCACACATTTACCAACTTCATCACTACTCCTCTCCTCCACGAATCCATTGGCGATGTTTGTCTCTTTTTCATATGGTTCATTGAAAAACACCTTATCGTATGTAAACTCAGACACGGAGGACTTGATGAGTCGCTGATCGTAAATCACAGTTGTGTCATCTATAATTTGCTTAACAATGAAATCTTCTTCCTCGATGTATACGATTTTAAGATTTGTTTTCGGTTTGTAAAAGTTTTTCATTTTTATAAGACGTGATAATATTTTTTCTAATCTTCATCCACATCAACATCAACATCATCAACCTCTTCCTCCTCGGCGTCTGGGAGATTGACACCCTGGAATGCGAAAGAAGGAAGCTTGGCAGACTGCTCGAAGAGAGCCTGCTGAAGGCGGATAGTCACACCAAACTTGTTGTCAATGAACCAAATCTGGTTGAGATCGATGATGGCCATAGCCTTCTGCCCCTTCTCGATAGTGTCAAGAGAAACCTGTTCCTTCTGCATGGAGTAGCACTCAGGAACAAAGGACCCATCAGGCTTGGTCAGAACCTTCAGCTTAATAGTAGGCGCATACTGCTCCTTACCGGGCTTCACGATGGGCTTGTAGAGAGCTTCCTTGAGGACAGCGACATTGAACTCCTTACCGAGCCACTCCTTAGAGTTCTTGGCAACTTCATTGACAATCAACTCATCGAGCTCCTTAAGCTTAGCATGGAGGTCCATGGCCTCGGTGTTGTCAGGGTCGAAGGAAAGGTCAAGCGAATAAGAAGTGCGCCCTGTGCCTTCATCAGTGAAGGCGCTCAAACCGTAAGGAGAGCGCATGAAAGGAAACTGGATGTAGAGCTTTTTGTTGTCGCCGGCGTTGAGATAGACGGCTTTACCGCCATTCTTGTTCTTGCGAAGTTTCGAAAACTGCACAGAGGCAGGGGAGAAATCGGTAGACTGCTGAATAGAGAGCGACATTGTTAGTTGGTTATATCTATACTAGGAGTCTTGTCTTTAATTGAATTTCCAATTGAATTTTAATTTGAATTTCCCATCATATATACCACTATCTCGTCCTTTATATCCATTCGTGTCTGCGCACCAGGCACTCTTCGTTCCTCGACTCCCACCACACCAAGATGCTTTAGAACAGCATTGATTACCCGGACATATCGTATCGTTGAAAGATGGTCCACATCGTCCATTTGTGGAAACGTTAGAAGCCGAAGCCGGGGCCGGAGCCGGAGCCGGAGCCGGAGCCGGAGCCGAAGCCGGGGCCGAAGCCGAAGTATTCCACGGTTCTAAAACACCATATTCAGATTTCTCATACATGATTCTGTTACCAGTGCTAAACGTATTTGTTATATTCGTCTTACCCCAACAGAGGGACTTTGAGTTATCTGTAATCACAGCCCCGCATTCAGAACTTTTGGCACATTTTTCTAGACAGTTTTTTAAATTCGCCCTCGGTGTTGAATAACTGGTTAGATGAAATACATCTCTAGTTCCCATTTTAGCATCCTTATTTTTGTGCACCTTCCACTTCGTCTGTGGAGCCGGTGAAAGGTCCTGAGACGTAGTTGTATTTTTATTTAGATCCATAGCCGGGGTAGGGGATGTAGATAGAGCCTTTTTTTCAACACCCATAGAGACTGGTTCCATTGAAATAGTATCCATTATCACCTGTCCCTTAGAAGCTAATCGCTCATTTTGTAGTTCCATCTGTCTTAATTTAAGTTGCTGTTCCGAGTTTATTTTTGATATCATGAAAACAATCACTAAAATTATCAAAAATATCACACCACCCAACAACTTTACGATCATGGCACCGTTTGAAGAACCCAATTTCATATTTGACGGAACCAATTTGTATCCAGGGGGAATACTGAACTGCTCCATCCTTAACAGTTGACAATATTTTTTTCCATGTATACTGTAAAGTATAATGGGTATCTTCAAAGATTGTGGCTGTGGTTGTGGTGGGAGGAAGCAGGAGGAGAAGCTCATCACATCGATCATTTCTGGTCTGACGTTTTTCGTGATAGCGAACCCTGAGACATTCCGTCTCATGCGTTCCGTTTTCGGGTCTCGTATAGCGACACCCACCGGCTGCCCATCCACCTTGGGTCTTCTACTTCACAGTGTTGTTTTCATACTTGTCGTTTGGGGTATGATGAACATCAGGAAGAACACCGGGTGTGGGTGCGGTGGTGAGAAGAAGAAGGGTGGTTGTGGTTGTGATGGTAAGAAGGGTAAGAAGCAGGTAAAGAAGCAACCCGAGATGGTTGATGCTCCCAACCCTGAACCTGGTTTCCATGAACAAGAGGTTGAACTACAGGGAAGTGGCGCAGTTCTCGGTTCCATGGATATTTCCCCCGAAGGAACATTGTTCCATTAAAGTTCCATTTTTTTAATAAATAATTCTACAGTCAGTCAGGACCACTGAATGTAAAATGTTTACGATTAGAATTCTTCATCGAAACCAATTTCATCGGTGTCGTCGTCGAGTTTTCCATAGTCACCCACCCTTTTCTCAAAAAAGTTTGTTTTCCCGTCGAGACTAATATTTTCCATGAAGTCGAAAGGATTCTTAGAACCCCATATCGGGGGTTGTCCGATTTGCTTTAGGAGTCGGTCAGATACATACTCAATATACTCCGACATCTTTTCAGAATTCATACCTATGAGATTGCATGGTAGAGCATCTATGATGAATGATTTCTCGATTTCAACAGCTTCTTTGATGATGGTATGAATAGTTTCCGTGGTAGGCTTCATGCGAAGGTGCTTGAACAGTTCAACAGCGAATTCTTGATGAAGACCTTCATCCCTAGATATCAATTCGTTACTGAAACAAAGACCGGGCATGAGACCCCTCTTTTTCAGCCAGTAAATAGCACAGAAACTTCCAGAGAAGAAAATTCCTTCAACACATGCAAAAGCGAAGAGGCGTTCCGCGAATGATTTACTCTTCTTGTCGAACCATTTGAGTGCCCATTCCGCTTTTCGTTTTATACAGGGAACTGTTTGGATAGCTTCGAACAGATGTTTCTTTTCAGACGCGTTCTTGATATACTTATCTATGAGTTTGGAGTATGTTTCACCGTGGACCATTTCGTTGTGGGATTGATAGGCGTAAAATGATCTTGCTTCTGAGATTTGAACTTCATCTGCAAAGTTGTTGTTAATGTTTTCAAAAACGATTCCATCAGACCCAGCAAAAAACGCCAGGATGTATTTGATGAATTTTTGTTCGTTGTCATTCAGGGTTTTCCAGTCGTCCATGTCTTTGGACAAGTCCACTTCCTCTGCTGTCCAGTTAGACATTTGTGCCTTTTTATAAAGATCCCAGAGGTCTGGATACTTCAGAGGAAATACTGTAAATCTGTTTAAGGTTTCTTCGAGAATAGGTTCATATTCATCTTCAATGTAGTCCTGAAATTCAAAATAGGTTCCCACGTGACGTCCATTAATAAATATCTGAGGGTAGGTTGTGACTACTTTTCCACATATCTCCTTTAGATCATCTTTGTCAATCATGATCTTCTCATGTTCCAAATTTTCTGATTCACATAATTTGACTGCATGATCACAGTACTCACAACCTTCCTTCGAATAAATAATAACTTTCATCTGTGATATTATCAATGATAAAAATTTGTCAGAAAACTCTAAGCATGATTGTGCCAAAAGAGATAAATGAAAATGATATTGTCAAACTTTTAGTAAACGAAGAAGGAACGGAGGAGGAAATGTATGGTGTCGTCGCGATGAACACTGGCCTGACACTTGGTATGCATTACTTAAACCCCACTGAAATGGTTTACAAGTCTGCGTGTGTCTACAAACTAGACGATAGTGAATTGTCCCCCGCACCTTACGAGAGTGTTATGGAGCACTACCCAACTGGGACGACATTTGAAGACCTGGAAATGAAACCTCTGGGGACTGGTATGTTCGTCTATTATTCTGAAATAGACGTCGAAGACACGGATAGTGATATCTACGATGAAGGTGGTGATTCTGAGTCTGATTTAGGTGGATTTGTAGTCTCTGACACAGAGATGGAAGGTATGCCAATCGATTTACCCCCTGATCATCGTCAAATAGACAAAGAATGGAACGAATGGGAGCCAACGACCTCAGGGGGTCGCAGTTTCAAGGAAACAATCGACGCGATCGAAATGCGCGTCAGACACCTAAGTTAAATTTCATACGTATAGAAAACAAGATAAAATAATGCTAGCAACTATATGGTCTGAAATAGACTCCCTATTACACAAAAACGAAGAAGAAAAGCTAGTAAATACAAACGTTTGTAGGGAATGCTCTGGTGTGAAGGTCATCAGCCCGGAAGGGTTGCCTGTCTGTTCAGAATGTGGCCTGGTCGACGACAACTTCATAGATGACACACCGGAATGGACAAGTGGGATTACTGATGACGGTAAAGTAAATGACCCTTCTAGGTGTGGGAATCCAAATGCCAATCCAGAGCTTTTCTCAGATAGTTGGGGAAAAGGAACTATCATCTCTACACAAGGTTACTCAACTTACGAGAATAAACGTATGGCTAAAATTAACTTTCACATGTCGATGAATCACAAAGATAGATCATTGTTCCACGCATATAGAGACATCGATGAAGCGTGTCACACTCTACCAGATTGTGTTCTCAAAGACGCTAAGATTATGTATAAAAAGTTTAACGAGGAAAAATTGACGAGAGGGGCGGTTCGTCTCGGGATAAAAGCTAATTGTGTTTTATACGCTTGTAGGCTGGCGAAACACCCGAGAACTACCAAAGAAATCGCGGACATGTTTGGGATTCAGTCTAAAGATATCAGTCGAACGACCCAAATTTTCAAAGATAATATTTTGGGTGAGACGAAAAAGAATTACGTCACCAAAGCTTTCGATGTCATGCAACGTCTCCTGAACTCTTTTGAAATCACAAAAGAAGAGCGCCTTCGATGTATAAAACTATGTGATCAAACTGAAGACTGTGTGGATCTAATGAGTAAAACACCAAACAGTGTAGCCTCTTCAATCATTTACATGGTCATAGGGAGCAGAGTCACTAAAAATGAAATTTGTGAGAAGTGTTCGGTGTCTATTCCCACTTTGAATAAGATTGAGAATATCTTAAAAAAACACTTAGAGTCTAAAGGACATAGATAGAATATGACTAAAGTTTTTCTTTCAACGCCCTGTTATGGTGGGCTCTGTTTAGAAAAATACATGTCAAGTGTAATAAAACTTCAACTTTTGTTGATTAAGGAAAAAATTGAATTAATGATTGATACAACTGAAAATGAATCACTAGTTCATAGAGCTCGTAATGTGTCTGTCGGACGTTTCATGCAGAAAACAGATTGTGATTATCTCATGTTTATAGACGCGGACATAGATTTTGATCCACATGCGGTTTTTCGTCTTATCAAATCTGGACACGAACTTTCAGTGGCGTGTTACCCCAAAAAGGTGGTCATGTGGGATCAGGCAGCCAGTGCCATTCGAAACGGTGACGACCGTGACATGGCCATGCTTTCTTCCAGTCTCGTCGTGAATATTGGTGCGACACGACGGACCATACAAGATGGCTTTGTAGAAATCCTTGATGGCCCAACCGGTTTCATGCTGATTAGTCGATCAGTCTTCAAGAAGTTGGAAGAAAAGTTCCCAGAGCTTTGGTGTAAAAATGATCATCAGAATCGTGATTTTGATGAATATCATGCAGCTTTTGATTGCATGATTGATCCAGTCTCGAAACGATACCTTTCTGAGGATTATGCGTTTTGTAGGAGATGGCAACAAGCTGGAGGTAAAATTTTCGCAGATGTCAACACCACACTTGGTCACATAGGTAATCTACCTTTCAGTGGTTGTATGGATGAAAGGCTTAAGGTTTAAACTACAAATGAATTTATGAAGTTTGTGACGATAGTCGTCACAAGATCAAAGTCGTGCCATGTAAAAACATTACACACGATATTGAGACTGAACATAAAGTGTATCCAAAATTCTGTGAATCATCAGATTGTCTATGTGAATGATGACAAACATGAAAAAATTGACACCATTGAAAAATGTATGAAAAAATATGATCGAATACTTTTTATCGATTTTGGTATAGGTGTTGATGATGAGTCCCTGAACAAGAGCTTAGAAGTGAATGAAAGTGCGGGTTTGGTAGTCTTTCCCGGTGTGAAAGAAGGTATAAATTGGGAGATGTTCAAAGAAAAGGTGAGGTCAGAGTCCAAAGAACCTACTTCTCAAATGGGTCTCGAATTCGATACAGTTTTAGGGAAAAAAACTTCGCCACACTTTTACAATGTTGTATCCACGAGCGCCAAAGTGTGGGTGATGATACCGAAAACAATCATTAAGCACATTAAAAATAAGAAAAAGGGCACCTGGAAGCTACACCTCAACATGTTTGAAAATTTGAAAGAACAAGGTGTCAAAATTTATGCCTTTTCAGCATCTAAGTTGATTCAAACGTATACACATGAGTGTATATCGAACATCCTGAACGCTGCGAGTGTAAAACTGAATTAAAGGTTTTGTTTGTGTTTTCAACATGTCTATAGAGGTGGAATCCCCACTTTATAAATATGTCGTGTCATACATACATAAAGTGTGGGGCAGTAAGGAGTATTTCCCTGGACCACAACCCATCTCCATTGAACGTAAACATTTTCCCATCCTGAAAGGTGGTGACTATGTCGTTTGTGAAAAGACTGATGGAGAGAGACATATGCTCGTTGCCCTCATGTATGACGGGAAGAAGAAGTGTCTCTTTGTAAACAGGTCTTTCAAGATGTTTGAAGTTCCTATCAACCTGAAAAAGTCTGCCTATGAAGGAACAATCCTAGATGGTGAACTCTATGAAAATGTTCTCATGGTCTATGATGCCGTGATTGTTTCCGGTGAGATGGTGTGGAATTTAGATTTACACAAACGTATGGACGCTTGTAAGGCTATGATGAAGTCCATGATATGTATGAAGTCTGATAAATATAGACTCAAATGTAAGAAGTTTCACATGATGAAAGATTTTGGAATATTTATGGATGAATATCTCCCGACGGTTCAGCAAAATATCGATGGTCTCGTGTTCACACCAGTCAATGAACCCATACGAATTGGAACTCATGAAACTATGTTTAAATGGAAACCCCGTGAAAAGAATACAGTGGACTTTCTCGTAAAGTGGGAACCATCACGAGAAACACCTGGATTTAATGAGGGACGACCCACATGGAGATTGTATGTCCAAGAAAAGGGGAAATTGTTTTTCGAGTCTGAGATTCCACATGATCGAGTGCAAAACAAGTCATGGATGGAGGACGGTGCCATCATTGAGTGCACATATGTAACTTGGGAAGAGCCTATGTGGTGGAGACCCCTGAAACGTAGAACAGACAAGAACTATCCCAACAACCGACGAACGTTTTATAGGACTATTGTCAACATCAAGGAGAATATTGAGATGAAGGAGTTTTTAGATTGTAAACCATGAGATAGAAACCACCTTCTTCAGGTAGCTCATGTTCTTTCATGTGCTCGTCATTGATTAACAACCATTTGTTTCTCCTTTTTACAAAACTGACGTAGTGACCGTCGTTCTGATCTCCGACATGTAGAGCTGTAGAAATTAAGTTGTATTGCTTGTTATCTATGATTAGTTTTTCCAAAATTTGAACATGACACTTTTTATCAAATGAAATGATGAGAACTTGTGGCAGTTGAGAGAATACCATACGAGTCGTGGCTAAGTTGTGTCGCTTGCCATCATCGTCAACATAGTTGTCAACGACGTTCCAATCGGTGCTCTTAGATAGAATTCCACCCATGTCCTTTCCATCGGAAGTCACCAAGTGAATACAAAAATCTTCTTCATTTGTTGACTTCCCTGTAGGCCAAATAGTCTCCTGAACCTTTTTTCCGTAAAACCACCTTCTGATTTCTGGTGTAGACTTTTCCAATACGTCGATGATGCATAAGAGAGCCTCCTGGACATCATGCTGTTCATTTTTTTTGAATCTAGGAAACTGCTCCTGAAACAATGTGAGTAACCCGGACACGTTTACGCTACTCTGACCTTTTGTCCAATACTCTTTCGTCAAGTTGGAATACACCCTAGAAAACTTACATTCACCCTGATACGGATTTCTGATGTAATAGTTCGACAAAACTGGTATATAAAGCATGCATTGTAGGGCGGTGTTGAAATAACATGTATTTCCTCGATTTTCTATACCCTTCATTAAATTTTATGAACATTAAACACTTAAGGGAAAGACGCAATATTAGAAATGACAAGAACAATCACCATGGATATTCAGAAAATCGTAGACAAGACCCTCCCCCTGTTCGAAACTCATAAGAATGAGGGAGACATCGAAGTTGAAATTCGTCTTGGGCGTCACAATGGATCTCTGTTCGATACGAATGTCGGTAAAGACGTATGGAAAAGGGTCCTCAAAGCTTTGAAGAAGTATGATGGATGGGAAGAGAAAAAAACGAAAACAGTCGAAGTGTACTACAATGACTCGAACAGTATCAGGATCACTAGTGATGAAGATTCTGGGGAGCAGGAAATGATTCAGAAAATCAAGGTTCACAAGGAAGACTTTGTCGATAGTGATCAACCACTCGATGTCAGGTTCTGTATCGCCAGGGAAATTCCAACCTCTGGTGAATACGAGATGGACAGAAAGAGAACCAAGACGAGACACTCTTTCATCCGCAAGAATCTGAGTATCGATATGACAATCTCATCAGGTGACAACGCAGATATGGACTCTGAAGAAGAAGCATCCTATCAGATTGAACTTGAGATCATTAACCCCAAAGAGGTTGATTCAATTTACAAATTTTTCAACATCCTCAACAAGGTCAATGATGTTTCAAAACTCGTATAAAATCTCTGCATACTATAGATATGGCCCAGATCCTGTTGATGTTGGGTTCGGTGATGGCGGCTGCTATTGCTGGTAATAGGTCAGTCACTTTGGAACCCGAACCTGAACCCGTAGAAACTTCAGAAAGAAACAGGCTTGGAAACTCACAGTTTTGGAGAAAACAAATGAACAACATGAAAGACGAACCCATAGAAGATGCACCACCTCCATCTAATAGGAAACCTCCATCTCCACCTATGGGGATGCCTCCTGCTCCTGCTCCTGCTCCTGCTCCAGCCCCAGCCCCAGCCCCAGCCCCAGCCCCAGCCCCAGCCCCAGCCCTAGCTCCAGGTCCAGCTCCAGAGCCCATCGATTGTTCTGGTGAGTGGTCTGAATGGTCTGCGTGTAGCAAAGAATGTGGTGATGGTACACAATCTCGCACATGGACTACCCGGGTGGAACCAAAGAATGGTGGAAAGGTTTGTCCGAGCCCCACAGAAAACCGATCTTGTAAGGGACAGAAGTGTCCTATCGATTGTTCTGGTAAGTGGTCTGAATGGTCTACGTGCACCGAAGAATGTGATGGAGGCACACAATTTCGCACGTGGACTACTCTAAAGAATCCTGTGTATGGGGGGAATGCCTGCCCAGAACCTATACAAACACAAGCATGTAATACTAATGCATGTCCCAGAGAACCCACAATTTTGAATGGGTATTCAGACAGTGGAGATGATGGTTTAGGTAAACGGTGTTCAGGGAGAGCACTATATAGTAGTGCTGGATGGGAGCTTGTTAACCCGGGTGAAGACAGAGTGCAAGCCACATCTTTTGACGACCCTTACTACCAAAAGTATCAGCGACGCGCAGCCTACAAATGTAATGAAGATGATAGATGTAAGTATGTGACCGTCTGGAAGGATGGTGGATATAGGACGTATACAGAGAGTCAATGTAAAGACACCGTAAACCAGAACAATGTGAAAACGTGGAAAAAGGTTGATGATACAGTCGCAGCAAAAGATCTTCCCAGTTTCTCCCAGGTCTCACCTCAAAAAATAAATGGATATACAGCCCTTGTGAACAGAAGTATAAAAGTGGACGATAAATTTTCCTGGCGAAATCCACCACCTACGGATACTGGTTTGGTGTGTGAAACAAAAGAATACCTTGATAAATTTAATAGTGACTCTTCACAGATCGATATTCAAGGACCGGAAGTGAGTTACGATTCTGATGAGTACAAGAAGTATGTTAAAAATGCCCAAGATAAATGTGAACTTGAACATAACTGTAATTTCATAAGTGTAAGGAAAAATGGTGGAGGAGAAATGTATTCTGTCTGTGAAGGTCAGAGAATTCCACCATTCAACCGATTGACTGACCACGACTATAAAATATTCAAAAGAGATGATGATCAACCTTTGAGACCCGAACCTCCCCCAGAAATTGGTGCTGGTCTAAGCACCACAGAGAAACATGCACAATCGTTCATGGGATATAATCCAGTCTCTCGTTACAAGAAGTGTAATAATCATGGAAGCGCCCTTGCCAATGAATATTTACGTAAAGAGGGTGAAGAAAAGGTGAGTTGGAGAGATTTTTTCTCATATAAATACCAAACATTACTGAAGAGGGGTATAGAATTGTGTAACAAAGATAAAAATTGTCAGTATCTAGAACTAAATGGATCAAAAGCTATCGCGAGAACATTTAAAAAGAGTGATTGTAAGCACCCACAGGCTGTTCACATGGACACTGAACATAAAATATGGGAAAAAGCAGATTGGGTAGATCCAGACGTTCAGGGTCCTATTCATGGATATGCACAATATGGTTCAAAGTTTCAGTCGTGTGGAACCAACAATGGAACACCAAACAAACCTGAAATTACTGGATTCATTAAGCAGGGGTATGTAAAGGGCTCCAGAGATTTAGGTTCTCAACCTGCTGCATCATTTTTTAAAGCAGATGGAACGATGAACGATACGTATAGTGAGTATTTAAAGCAGGGTGCGAAGATATGCAATGATGATCCCAACTGTAAATACGTGTCCGTTTGGACAAATGGTTCATATAGAACGTTTGGTGCCAGTGTGTGTGAGGATCAACCAATGTTGGGTTATTCGGGGGTGAAAACGTGGAAGAAGGAAGATAGTTCGGTCGTGGGAACCCCCGAGGTGGAGGAGGCGGAGGTGGAGGTGGAGGCAGAGGTGCCTGTAAAACATGGTTATAAAAACATTCATACCTCGAAGATGTGTCCCCAAGACAAACAAAAATGGGTAAAATTCTCCGGATCCACCCAGGTAGGATTTCAAAGCACCGAATACGATGAAAACCTTAAATCGGGAATTTCGAAATGCAATGCCGATGAGAACTGTAAATATGTCACTTTGTTTATGGATGGTTTAACTGGACTGGTAAACGAAGGTGAGTGTGATTCCCCTAATCCGGTGCAAAATGCAAAAATATGGGAAAAGGAAGACCCCAACGTTATCCCTCCACCCCCTCCACCCTCTCCACCCCCTCCACCAAAACCACCACCGTTTAGTTGTGGTGGTAATGTTAATATACAAATTCCTGTCAGTAAGGTAGGGGATGGTGTGTGCGATTGTACATTTAGTTTTGACGATGAAGGTGTTGACGAAAATGGAGTTGCAAAGGGTGCCTGCAAACCTCACGAGTTGGGTAAATTTTTGAACGATATTTCAATGTTTGGAACAAATTACATACCGAAACAAATATCAAGCACACGACCAGCAACAACTAGGATTTTGAACGTAGCTGAAAATTGGCCCGGTGGTTATACGGGTACCTACGAAACCGGCTATACCGCAAAAACACAAAAAGAAACTATAAAAAGACAGCTTCCATACTTGATCGAAGAAGATAAATCTGGGTGGACAAAGAAGGTCTTCCCTGGTAAAACAATATCTCAATGTGAACAAATTTCAGTAGATCATCCCAGGTCACCAGGGTATTCCTACTTTGTGAAAGGTATAAACGGAAAAGGAACTGCTCAAACATTCAGTTATTATGAATACAACGATGGGGTGCGTGGAAATTTGGTAACCAAAACCATTAACGGAAACGAGCCTGTATGTGTAGTTTATGGTGGAAATACGGGTAAGGGAACTGACAAGAAGTGTGTTACTGATCATGTAGATCATCCAGATTGTTGGGAACGTCAACCCACTGAAGAAGAAAAAGATTACCTTGTATACAAACCGAGCAGCATGGGTACATTCTGGAACTGGGGATTTAAATCTGGTGGTGCACATCCACAAGTTTGGGATGGTCGGCAAGGAAAGATGGTGAACGCCAAGTATGATCTACCCCACCGGGAATGGAAAAAGGACAAGTATTGGACATAAAAATCTTGTGTTATTTTAATGAGCAACTCCAACAAGGGTGGGGGGTCGACTCTAAGTTTAGTGTTGCTCATGATATCATGTATCATGTGTATGTCCATAATCAGTTCTTCAGTGGGTAGTGTGATGATTTCTAACGCAGAACCACCACCAGGTTCCTCAGCGGACCTCGGTTCCTCAGCAGATCCAGAACCAGCTGAAATACTCTCCGATTCAATGGCTGTGGAGGGGAGCACATTTACAGTAGAGAAGGAAGAAGTCGAACAGAGCACATTTAAATTACTGCGAAACAAAGACTATTACGGGGTTGGGAATTTGTATCATTATCACCCAGATTCTGATATTCCATTCACTGAAAAAAGATGCCTCCACGAATGTTCAGTGGATCCTTCTTGTAAAGCTGTCGTTTTTAATAAAGAGCTGGATAGATGCTGGGGGAAAGCAATGGAGGATTTCGAACTCCCCTTGCATAGCAACTCGAATGGTAAATTAGCTTATGTAAAAAAAGATCTCTACGAAGACGCCATAGAAAAATATGGGTAGATAGTACATGATTTACGTAGTGCTATTCTTCGTAATATTGTTTCTCATGCATGAAAAACACTCTAAAATAGAAGAAGTGGAGGGTTCACACTTCTTCTATCTCAGTGACGGAGCTTCTAAGGATGTGTATGATAAAATGCGTAGGAATGGTGTGAGTGACGACAATTTGAAAGAATTCGTCCTCATGGAAGACCAGCTGCTGGGTCTTGAACAAAAAGCTGTATGTTCAGGAATTCCGTACTCTCTACAGGGCAATGGTATTTCAAAAAAAATCAAGGAAACTTTCCCAAACTATAACTTCAACTACCACACGATACACCTTAAACAACTCGCAGAACCCGGAAAGACTATCAACAGAAGAGTTCACTGTTCAACATCTTGAAAAGGTTCCATAAGAGCATTTTATGTTGTGGACTATCCACATCTTCCCATTCGTCAAAAATTGACATGATGAGTTTGTTATCATCAATCTCATCACGTTTTCTAAAAGACAAAGGTGCCATCACACCTCTACTTCTCACAGTTCTAATGTAATCCGCGATGATGTAGATGATGGCGTCGAGGAATTCTTCCTTCGCCATGTCTATCCACGAGTTCCGTTCCGTTCCCCATCGTTGGGTATTATCACCAACCCTGACACCTTGATTATATTTTTTCAATCCTAGCTCTAACCGTCCGGTTAATTCCTCTCGGACGCCCATTTGTATTCAAGTTGTTCCTTCGCTTTAACCAATTTTTCCGATAATCATCCATTTTTTTCTGAGATGGTTCTCTTTTGAAGTTTCTCACGTGGTTCATGATGTAATTCGAAGCCGCGTTCTTGAAGCTACTCTTCATGTTTAGTGGAATACCCGTGGTATTCACTTTGTTCATGAGATATTTCTTTTCCAAAGCGTTCCTTCTTTCAAATTTCCATCTATTCACCATACGCTTTTCCAACTGTTTAACATCACCCTTGAAAGGAAGCCCTGTGCTTTTATTAGGTCGTAAACCATTCATGGCACGTTTCACGTTTTGAACATCCTTATTGAGATTGGGTTTGTAACGCTTGATCCATTTAGAGCCATACTCCTTCTCAAGTTCTTTACGAATTGAGTTAGTATTCAAACCCCGCTTCTTGATTGTCTTTTCACGGAGATTGGAGGTGCGCTTATTAATCGTGTTACGTTGAACCTGTCTTTTGGTGGGTTTAGGTTTGGGTGATGCCGCTTTGGGTGTGCGATACATCTCAATTTTTTTGCATAGAACCGGTTTAGTGTCTTTCGCGTCGAACGGAATCTTTAAAATTTTGGCGATGCGCTGAATTTCTTTCTTGGACATGTTGTTGCACAGCGTCTTATTGATTCTAAACGCGTTACCCTTACCGGATAGAGAAGAGTTTTTGTTTTTGTTTGTATTCCTGAAGGTCTGAACATTGCTCTTCTTCTTTATCATTTCACATATCTCCTTTCTCGTAGCATTCCTTGTTCCATTCTGACCTCTAACTCTAAAGTTCACAATACCAAAGTTCTTAGCGAGATCTACAATTTCGGACCTCTTCATGCGTTCACAAACTTTTCCAGTCACCTTAACCGCTTTCATTTGATTTTCTGTAAGTTTTCGTTTTTTGTAAACACGTTTGACCTTTGTGTTAAGGATTTTAGGTTTCTTGGTCTTCTTAACTTTAGTCTTCTTTGGAGCTTTCATCTTACCTATGAAGATGCCACTATCACCAGACCTATAGAAGTCACGGATCAGATTTGCGGTAGATCTGTACGTGTTCTCAAGAACAGCTGGATTCTTAGCTCCAATGATTTGCACGTTACCAGTCCTGGTCAGATTTAGTGTGTAGCCGTTCATATTCACATACATCATAGGGGAAAGTTCGGGGTTGTAGTTTACTGTGCCGTATCTAGCAAACTTGAATTGTAATCTTTTTAGATCAAACGTTCCGTTAATGTTAAACTGACCACTCAGATTATTGAACTGAATCGGTCCACTGAAAAACGGCTGGCCATTTGTGTAGTTCTCAACGACGTATCGGCGAATGAGCTCGGGTTGCCTCGACATATGACTTACCAAAAATCCACCAGAAAAACGAATCTTCCCATTTTTGTAGATGTTGACACTCACTTTCTGATTTTCACCACGGTCATTGTAAATGATGATCTTGAACTGAACAGTCACGAGAGGTATACTCATGTTACCTTTGAGACCAAGCTCACGTGTATGACTCGATGCAACTTTCTGTGTGCCATACCTACCCAACATCTCAGTGGTTTCTATATAAAGACCCTCGGCGATTTGTGTTTTAGCGAGAGGTCTTCTTCTCATGATTTCCTTTAATTCGAGGACAACATCCTTCTGCCCATATCCACTATCAACACCAGCGTTGAACATACCGGGTCTAAAGGGGGATATTTCAAGCTCAGGTTCGTTGTTAGCGAATAGGGATTCATTAATTTCTGGCATGTTAAACTCATCGAGTTTCCCAAAATTCTCCGCTTCCATCACACTGTTTACAATTTTATTTGTATTCAAATTGGCGAATTCATTTTCGAGTGGAGAATTGTTTTCAAATTGGGCGAAAGTCCGTTTACGGGGAGGGGGTCTACGTTGACGCAGCTCAGTCCTGACAGGTTCACGGAAAGCAGAATGCCTTAGGCGCTCCCTCCGCAACATGTCATTCTCGAGTTCTCTCGCAAAGTTATTATTGTTCGAGTTAGAGTCTGAACTTTGGACATCCACTCCAGATCTTCTTATAAATTCCTTGACCTGTTGGCTCATATTACTATACATGATTATTTTTTTAGTGGTTGTTTCCGATCATGAGTTCCTCCTCGATGATGTCGACTCCATAAAATACTGGTTGTGTAGGGTAATCCCTACCCTTGTAGTTTACAGATTCAGTTTTTACTGTAATTCCATATGCACTGAAAGGTCCCACATAGAAATCTGGGTTGAACAGGTCAGGCTTCTTACCCTTCAAGCTTCTAGCGCAATGGGAGTTATAAGCCTGGACAAAGATGTCCTCTGGAACAAATTTACCCTTTTCCTTAATGACACGAATCGAGTTGAGGAAATGGTGCAGTGTATTTGCCACCATCGCGACCTGGTTCTGAATAATTTTAAAATATCCAGGAACAACATTCCAAATATCACGATCACTGTATTTAGCGGAATAATCCAGGTAAGCTCGGACACATTTCTGTAGGATGGCTGGGAGCTCGACGTCAAGTTTACGATCCATGTGTGGGTCAGCCTCTTGAACCTGTTTGGTAAAGTTCCATGGAAGTATACGACGGAGAACGGAGCCAGACTTGTCGTTCCAGTTGGGGACTTCATTTCCACCCAAAATACCAGGAACCTTCCAGTTAGGGAGGGAGACAGCCTGTTTGTTTTTGATATTTACCGCAATCCCTTCACCCGACACAAGAGACTGAAACTCTGCCTGTTCCAGGGCAAGGTCACCCTTCACCTCTGGTGCGACAAATAGAAAAGCGTCCTTGATGGCAGAGAGACCAAACTTCCTTTCGATGTTGTTACCCAGGGTCTTCACATCACTTGTATCGTAAAACCGTTGGAACACGTTGTTGATGAGAGTAGACTTACCAGATCGTGCAATACCTTTGAAGAATGGAATAACTTGCCACTTGTCCAAATCACCAACATCATAGCAAAGGCGACCACCCACGACATATGCCCACTTACACACTTCCTTTTCAAATCCCTGATAGTTGAGGATTTTGTCAAAAGTTGGTGTAGGAATATCATACCAGTCCTCGACGTTGGAGTAGTCTACAAACTCCTGATCAAAATACTTACAGGAGATAATTGTGGGGTCCAACAGTCTAAAGTCGACACTATCATACGGGTAGAATTTGGAGGTGGGGTGGCCATCATTTTGAGGTCCGTCTTCTTTGCCGATGAACACCCCATTCTTGAAGGACCATACATGTCGTCGTTTTTCGATAACTGGAAACTGTGGATCGATGCAGTTCGTCAGGTGATTGGTCACATCTCTGTAAATGTTCCCCTTACTCGTGAAATTCTTCCAATTGTTAAACTCATCATCCTTGGGTGCGAGAGAGTAAACGAATGAAGAAATTTCAAATTTGGGAACCCACGCCCGTGTCCCATAACCATCAGGGGTCTTGATTTCTTCGTAGCAGTAATCCCGGTAACGACGGTATCCACGTTTCTGTGTTTCGTCGAGGGAGTGAATGATACACTTTTGATACGGAGAAGAAGATTCAATTTCATCTTCATCCATCGCACACGGGTCCGTGAATGAACTGATTAGTGGCTGAGCTGTGGGATTCACGACACGCTCGAAGGCGTTGTAATGTCTCCGGATGTTATCATAACCGTCTTTGAGTTGTTTCACAACATTGTTCACTCTCTTTAGAAGGGTAATACCATTTTCATCCTCCTTTGATTTTATACCAAGTTCACCCATGCGCTTCTTCAGGTCCAACAGGTATCGCCTATGCTTCTCCTTGATTCCTTTCACAACTGGGAGTTCAATTCTCTCTGGTATGGGGTTGTTGTTACTGTCATAGTTATCTTTGTGTAAGAATTGTCTATAACCCAATTCCCTAGAATTCCTGAAATCTCCTGCCCTGAGATCCCAGGCGTTCTCAAAAATTTCCACGACTGTACAAACTTCATCTTCTTTCATCGACTGGATTGACCGTTTCTGTAGCTCCATTAGTGCCTCATACCTGTCCGGTTCCTTATCGATGAAGTGGGTTTCCTCCATTTATAGTACTTACAAATTTTCTCTCTAATTGATTTTCTAAAATTACATTTTGCTCAACATCTTTATCAAAATTTTGTTTTGGGTTTGGAGTTGTTGAGCGATGGTGATCAGGGCGGTACAGACTGTGTCACCATCCTCGGTGGCGAGCAGGGATGTCATGAGGGTGACAACGTCGAGCTCCTCATCCTCATCCTCATCCTCATCCTCATCCTCGTCAATCTCCATGAGCTCATCGTCATCGTCATCATCGATTTCATCTTCAATTTCATCTTCGGGAACAATTTCACCTTCCTCGAGATCTTCAGGGCGAACGGACATTTTATCTAGACAGAGAAAAATTTGATCGCGGAAAGTCGCAGAATTATTTTCTCCGTATATAGTACAAAAACTCTCAAAATGGCCGGTGGTCTTATGCAACTCGTAGCTTACGGTGCCCAGGATGTCTACCTTACTGGTAACCCCGAGGTAACTTTCTACCAGGCGAAATACAAGCGCCACACCAACTTCGCGATGGAGAACATCGAGCAGACTCTCAACGGTAACCCCGGCAACTCCGGCCGTGTTTCCGTGACTGTCGCCCGCAACGGTGATCTCGTCGGTGACATGTATGTCCAGCTTAAGACCGCCTCTTCCGGTGGTTCCCCCGAGTGGGCTGCTGAGCGTGCGATCTCGTCGGTCGAGCTGTCCATCGGTGGTCAGCGTGTAGACAAGCAATACCAGAAGTGGTGGCGTCTCTACACTGAGCTCCACTTCGATGAGGCCAAGAAGGCCACTTACGGTAAGCTCACGACTGCGGATGCGGGCAAGACTGTCTTCCTTCCTCTCCTCTTCTTTTTTAACAGGAATCCCGGGCTCTATTTGCCCTTGATTGCTCTCCAGTATCACGAGGTCCGCATCGATTTCGACCTCTCTTCCACCATGTCGACCCACCTCGACGTCGGCACCTTCAAGGTGTGGGCTAACTACATCTACCTTGACACTGAGGAGCGTCGCCGCTTCGCGCAGA
>Ga0209653_1000992_pt1 | contig 23780 bp, 19 predicted proteins | sample SaaInl6LU_22_DNA_FD_184644 | JGI IMG/M metagenome (GOLD analysis project Ga0209653, IMG submission 184644) | Marine microbial communities from expanding oxygen minimum zones in the Saanich Inlet - ESP_116LU_22_DNA (SPAdes) (version 2) | ecosystem: Environmental > Aquatic > Marine > Intertidal...
TATAATCTCCTTGAGAACAAACCTTACCTACTAAATTGGTAACTTGAATGCTTTGAGGTATTTGCCCTGACTTGATATGCAGTTCATTGGCCGTTGGGTTGGGGTATATCGTGAATTCTACTCGGTATTCTTTTTTAAAGGTTTCAGCAGCTTTGGCTACTCCACTGAAAAACTGATCTGCAACGCCTGCTTTCGTTCCACCTACTTCATTTCCACCTTGAAATACCCCATTGGCCTGACCATCATCCTCTCCACCACCATCGGGAGTGTCCCAATCTTCAAATACGAGTGTATCGTCCACTATAATATGATCGTCTATATCACCATACGTATCAGCTTTGGTTGTATCTGCAGCCGCTACACCGTCTTTTTTGGTGCCTTTTTTCCCGTCCTTGTCTCCTTCACCGTCCCCAGCTACTGCAGCAGTCAAAACCACCAGCATAATCAATGCGGTAATAAACAGACGTGATGTGCTTTGCGATTTTATCATATTGTAAAAATAACGCTAAAAAGTATGAATTGCCTCTAGCGAGTTCATAAACGGGTGGGCAGAGTTGAAAAGCGGTAAATTTTGACAAATAAATGAGTAGGATTCAATGTTAGGTGACAGTTCTTACTGAAAAATTTGTCAAAAAGAAGAGGAGAGCCAACAGGCCCTCCTCTCGTAACTAAAAGCTAAGTTTAACAAAAAACTTTCTTACCGAATATGTCTACCCTTATCTCCAAAACAGTGCCAAGCTTTAGTGTATTTGTATTTTGATGGGTTGTCTTAGTCGTACCTTTACTTGTTTTCCATTGTTCAATCCAGGTTCCCAAGTAGGCATGGCCTCATAGGTCTCTCTAGCTTCACGTTCCAGTCCAAACCCTTTTTTGGAGCAATTAAGTATCTTAAAATCAGATAGTTTCCCTTTTTGGTCTATTACAAACTCCACGACAACTTGTACATCTTCACCATAATCATACATAGCTTCGGGAATATCAAAGTTGTTGACAATAAATTTTCGAAGTTCGATTTCTCCTCCAGGAAACTCTGGCATACGGTCCACAAAATCGTGCACTATACTAGACGAATCTATTCTTTCTTTCACTACAATAGGGCCTATAGGTCCGGGCGGTGTGAATGACGGTGGAGCAATTATTTCATCTTTGGTTTCGAATAATTCGTCTATTTCTTTGATCAAAGCTCGCGGGTCAAATATGGATGCCTCTATGATTTCTTTTCTCTTGGGAGGTTCAGGTTCTATTTCTGGTTGGGGCTCTATGATCTCACCAAGTACATAGGCTGTTTCTTCATCCCATGAAGGGTCTTGGGTATAGGGATTAGACAAATCTACACGGTACTCAAAGTTAAGCATGTAGTGTACGAATAGTAACGCTGCGATTAGTCCTATTTCGAATAGGATGATTCGGTCTGGTCTTTTTCTGTTGGTTTTAGGTTGCATAATGTTTTTTTTAAAGATGATAAAAAATTGATAAGATATAGCGTGTTTCAGCGTGTACAAATTATACCCGCATACGCCTTATCACATCATTTGGTATAAATACATAAGGACAACCAAAAGGTAAAAGACTATAATGCCTTTACTAAACAAAATGTAGGGATGGGTTGAGGAGCGGGAGAAATAGGGGGGAGTCTGTGCAAGGTATTACCTGGAATAGATAGCTTTGAAAACAAAATTTTAAGTACCAAGCAAGCTTATTAGCACTTTACGGATACCTTTTGCATCTATTCCAAATGAGTGACGTAGTTCTGCAATCTCTCCTTGCTCTACAAACACATCTGGTAGTCCAAGTGATGTAATCGTGCCCGGGTACTGTGCATCTTGAGCTAGCACCTTCACTTGTTGGCCAAATCCACCGATAAGACTGGATTCCTCAACCGTTACTATTTTAGAATATTGATCGAACATTTGACCTATGGTTTTCATATCCAACGGTTTCATGCATCGTGCATCTAGGTGAGTTACATTTTCGGAAAGGTGATGTTCCTCTATTGCTTTTTTAACTTCTGTGCCTATTTGCCCGAGGGAAATTACAGCGATTTGACTACCGCTATTCAGCACTCTGCTACTCGGAATGTGCAGTGTTTCTATTTCATTTTTGTAGTTGGCTTTGTTACCCCTACCCCGAGGATACCGTAATACTACAGGTCCATCAGTATGGCTTGTAGCCCAATACATCATATTTCTCAGTTCGTGCTCATCCATAGGGCTAAGGATAGTGAGATTGGGAATGGCATTTAGACTCGCCAAATCGAAAGTACCGTGATGCGTAGGGCCATCTGCACCTACTAGTCCTGCTCTGTCTAGGCAAAAAATAACGGGAATATTCTGGAGAGCTACGTCATGTATGATTTGGTCATACGCTCGTTGAGCGAATGTAGAGTAGATGTTACAAAAAGGTCGTTTGCCCTCTAAGGCTAGTCCTGCTGCAAACGTAACAGCGTGCTGCTCTGCTATTCCTACATCAAATACACGGTTCGGCATAACGTCCATCATTATTTTCATAGAGCTTCCACTCGGCATTGCAGGGGTGATGCCTACTACACGCTCATCAGCCTGTGCGAGTTCTAGTAGGGTATGGCCAAACACTTCTTGAAATTTTAGAGGTTTGGGACTTGCAGGTTGGTTTGTGCTATCCGTGACATTCGGGTCTATCTTGACATAACTCACACTGTGCCAGTCGGTTTGTGATTTCTCCGCAGGTTCATATCCCTTACCTTTTAGCGTTTTTATGTGAAGTACCTTGGGTATGGTATTGTTTTTTTCTTGTACAAGGGTGTTTACCAATGCAATTACGTCGTGACCATCTATTGGCCCCTCGTATTTTAAACCGAGGTTTTCAAAAAGATTGGGTGATGTGCTCTGAATTTCATTGAGGTGGGAATTTATAGCTCCAAGGTTGGGGTCTATTCCCATTTGGTTATCATTTACGATAACTAATACATTGGCCTTGCTTACACCCAAGTTGTTTAGTGCTTCAAAAGCCATACCGCCAGTAAGTGATCCATCACCTATTACTGCGATATGCTTATTGGCTTTAATGTCAAGTAATGCAGCCTCTGCCATACCTATAATAGCAGATATAGATGTAGATGAATGTCCCGTACCAAAATGATCAAAGAGGCTTTCATCTATTTTAGGAAAACCACTCAAACCTTCGCGTTTTCTGATGGTCTCAAATTCGAATTTACGCCCAGTGAGTAGCTTATGGATGTATGCCTGATGCCCAACATCCCAAACCAATTTATCGCTTTGGTTTTCTTCGCTTTGCAGTGATTGAGTGACTTGCTCACCAAACTTGTATACATAATGCAAAGCAACAGTGATTTCTACCACACCCAGATTTGCACTAAAATGCCCGCCATTTTTAAGAATTTTTTCGACGAAAAATGTTCGAATTTCAGCACAGAGTTGAGGTAATTGCTCCTTCCTCAGCTTTTTGAGGTCCGATGGATATGATATAGAATCCAATAATTTCAGAGTGCAAAGATGCCAAAGTCTTTCTCATAAAAAAAGGTTGCCAAGCTGACCTTTTTAATTAATAGCTAGTTGTTACAATGCCTCACATCGTAATTACTCTATTAGAAGAGAAAAAGTAGCATTATATTTTAGGTAACGTTTACTCCAAACAGATAACCTATTAGGGCAGTAGCACCCATGGCTAGTGTTCCCCAAAAGGTGATTCTAATAACTGCACGCCATATTTTAGAACCGCCAGTCTTGGCAGCTACCGCACCTAATATTGCTAAGAATACAATAGCGAAGATATACTGCAAGTAAACCATCTGATGGAGTTGACCCATAAAAGCTACGATAACAGGAAGTGATCCACCAAAAACAAATGCAGCCCCTGAGGCAATTGCTGCTTGGAACGGATTTGCTTGGGTAATCTCATTGATACCTAACTCATCGCGAGCGTGTGCTTCTAGTGCGTTATACTCCGTAAGTTCTCGTGCTACTTGAGTAGCCAACGATTCAGATAACCCTCTTTGTACATATATTTTGGCGAGTTCTTGTTCTTCCTCTACGGGAAACTCATCGATTTCTTGTTGTTCTCTCAATAAATCTGCAGCTTCTAAATCGCTCTGTGAACTCACAGACACGTATTCACCCGCAGCCATAGAAAGAGCTCCTGCTATCAAACCAGCTAAGCCTGCCAAAACGATTGATTCTCGGTCAGAAGTAGCAGCTGCAACGCCAATGACCAAGCTAGCGGTTGAAAGTATACCATCGTTGGCTCCAAGTATCGCTGCTCTAAGCCAATTGCTTTTGTTTACATAATGTTGCTCTAAATGTTCACTCACTACATTCAAATATACACTTATTGAAAACGATGTCTGTAGTAAGTGTTGACTTCTGTCTATTGCTCTTTTCTCCCTTTTATGGTGTGTTTTTCGATCACCTCTTGCCTACCGGCACGTACTGCCTTGGATTTTTTGTTTCCCCATAATTCGGCTCGGGCTACCTTCAGAGCTTCGGTCACATCTACGATAGGTGAAGGGTAATCAGTCTTTACGCCAAACATCGTTCGTTCCATCTCATTCATTTTCCATGGCTCGTGAATGTACTCCTTCGGAAAATTGGCCAACTCGGGCACCCATTTTTTTATGAATAACCCGTGTGGGTCGTGCTCTTGAGCCTGCTTGATAGGATTGTATATTCTGATAGTATTGATACCCGTGACAGACGCCTGCATCTGAAACTGAGGATAATGTATCCCAGGTTCAAAATCGGTAAATTGTCGTGCAAGGTGATGCACACCAGATTCCCAACTTTGCAGCAAGGCATGAGTAAGAAATGAAACCAGCATACTTCGCATTCTAAAATTGAGGTAACCCGTTTGTACCACGCACCGCATACATGCATCTACCAATGGTATTCCCGTAGTTCCTGTTTTCCAACGATTTATATATTCCTCATTTCGCTCTCGCTTGATGTAGGTGTACGCCTTGTTTTGAGGTACGTACTCCATTTCTATCTCCTGCTCAAATTTTTGTATAAAATGGTCGTGCCACCTCAGTCGAGACAAGAAACCATTCAAACTTCGTTTATTCCCATCTTTTTTGGCCAAATATGCTGCCTGGTAGACTTGGCGTATGCTCGCACTTCCCCAAGCTAAGTGTGGCGATAGTCTGCTACACGACTCTCTGCTCTCCGCAGGTTTGGAGATGTGATACATATAGTTCTTTGCTCTTTCTGTGACAAAGCTGTTGAGCAATTTGGTGGCACGTCGTTCACCTCCTCGTTGTATCTCAGGATTAATCACCAACTTTTTGAAATACATACACTCATATTGTGGTAAGTCTGGTTTGCTAGTTTTTAGTGATGAAATGTCTACTGCTATCTGCTCATCGTGCATATGTGCGTACCACTTTTTCACCCAGTCTGTACGGTTTTTTATTCCACGCAACACGCCATTGGCCTGAAACTCGTGCCATGATATTTTATTCACTTCACACCACTTGGCTAGTTCCTTATCTATGTCGTAGGTGATGTTCAGACCTGTCTCTTGGTGGGAAAAGATAGCATTAATCTGATAATGTTGATGTAGTGCTTCAAAAATCTCCATACTCTTACCTTGAAAAACGGTAAGTTTCTGATTATGTGATTTTAAGGAGTTTCCTATGTCAACCAAACAATCTCTCACAAACTGCCAATGTCTGGGGGTATAGTGCTGGTCTTTGACCACATCATCATCCAAAATGTACAGCATAAGGATAGGTAAATCCTCTTGCAAGGCCGAACATAGTGAAGCGTGGTCTGACAATCTCAAATCACGTTTGAGCCATACGATATTTACGCGGGTAGAATTCAAATGCTTTGCGATCTATATACCCGGTATTTTCTTGCCGTTCGCGGCTAGTTCTGCCGTTTGGTTGATGCGTTTTTTTCGTGTAGCTTCTGTTTTCGCCAGTTTTATCCATCGAAGTACGAACCGTTTGTTAGAGGGGCTTAGTGCCGTAAAAAAAGGAAGAGCACCGTCGTTGTTTTCCAATGCTTTTTGCAAATCAGGTGTCGAAATAAGAGCATCCACATCATCCATAAAATTCCATAAACCAAGGGTTTTGGAACGCTCAATAGATGCCTGACCGGAAGGAGTTATTTTGCCATCGGCAATAAGTTTATTCGCTCTGTCTTTATAGGTCTTGGCCCAATGTTGTGATTTGCGTGGAGCAATGAGTTGCATCGTTTTATCCTCATCGAGTTTTCGTCGTATGCCATCTATCCAGCCATAGGCTATAAGCTCATCCAACACTTCAGATACAGATACGTATTTATTCGCTACGCTCTTTTTGTAGGTTACTAGCCATACACTCTCTTGTTGCATATGATTACGTTCCAACCATTTGTATAACTCTTCTTGAGAAGTAATTTCGATTTTTTCGAAATTTTCAGTTTTTACCACAGTGTAAATCTCTACCTCTTAAACCGCTGCTGCCATGTTTTGTTTCATCATTGGTTAAAACCATCTTGACGACGCTATGTTATTACACTATGACAAAACGCGTATTAATAATAGGTGGAAATACAGGAATAGGTGCTGCTCTGAATGAGCAACTCACTAGCGAAGGAGCGGAGACTATACTCATAAGCCGAAGCCAAGGAGAAGTGGACGTAACTGCCGCGGAACCTAATTTTCCAACCATAGATGGAGCCATAGATGCTCTTGTATATTGCCCAGGAAGCATCAACCTAAAACCGTTCAGAGGTTTAAAAATGGCTGATTTTGAGCATGATATGAATGTCAACTATTTTGGTGCGGTGAAAACAATAAAGCAATATATGCCCAATTTGAAAGAATCAGAAAATGCGAGTATTGTTCTATTCAGTACGGTAGCTGTTCAGAAGGGAATGCCATTTCACAGTAGTATAGCCGGTGCCAAAGGAGCAATAGAAGGTCTTACCCGTGCACTCGCTGCCGAGTATGCACCTGCGGTGCGTGTAAACTGCATTGCTCCTAGTCTTACAGATACACCATTGGCAGAAAAACTGCTCCGAAACGAAAAACAACGAGAAGGAGCAGAAAGTCGTCACCCGCTAAAAGCCATAGGAGAAGCAGCTGATGTAGCGAATATGGTAAATTTCCTCATTAGTGATAAAGCAAGCTGGATGAGCGGCCAAATCATAGGAGTAGATGGTGGAATGAGTAGTTTGGTGACTTCTTAAAGGACTTAGGATATATGATTTAGGACTGGTTCTCAACACAAAAACATTAAAGATGTTTTAACTCGAACTGACAAACATGCCTTGTTATTCGCTGTGTCGGCCAAATCGGAGGAAGTGTTCTAAGCTCTGCTTAAAATGTACCGAGAAATAAGACAATAGCATTTATAAATATGATGCACAAAAAGAAAAACCTCCCAACCAAAGAGTGCATAACGTGCGGCTTGCCATTCACCTGGCGAAAGAAGTGGGAGAAAAACTGGGAAGAAGTAAAATATTGTAGTGAACGCTGTAGACGAAATAAAAAATAGAAATCTCATTCATTGGTTTAGAAAAGACCAACGTGTATCGGACCATGAGATACTCTCAAGATTAGCTCAATTTGATAGCGTAACTGCCTTTTACATTCACGAAGAAAAGTACGATGCTCAACATCCGCTCGGTTTTGATTGGGTAAGTAAAAAGCGAAAAACATTTTTAAAGGAATCGCTCCTAGAACTTGCAGCCAAGTTAGATCTGTTAGGTATTGGTTTTCATATATTTAAAAATATAAATGAGCTAGAGGCAAGCCGAATACTTCAAGAAAAAACACTCACGTATCAAAGATGCTACGGCACAGAAGAGCGTAAGCAAGAAAATAACGTACTTGAGATCCATGCAGATGAGGTTTATACGTTCAACCACTTTACATTAGTAGACCAAGAGAATCTTCCTTTTGAACTACACCAAATGCCCAAAACATTTACCCCGTTCAAAAATAAGGTAGGTAAATACGGCAGCTATTCCCAAACAATTGCATTGCCTAAATTGCCCAAAAATTCAATATCATTTGAACTTAAAGGTGGTGAGAATCCTGCCCTCAATCGATTAAAATATTACTTAAATGATAGCAACCTAATAGCCACATACAAAGAGACTCGCAACGGAATGGTGGGTAGCGACTACAGTAGTAGGCTTAGCCCTTGGTTGGCATTGGGAAATGTGTCTGCTCGCACGGTATTCGACTATATCGTGCAATACGAAAATGAGGTGATTTCCAATGAATCTACCTACTGGCTCATCTTTGAGTTGTTGTGGAGAGACTTCTTTCAACTACAACTGCAAATTCACAGAGATCGTTTTTTTAAAAAAGGAGGAATCCAGCAAAAAGAAATCAAATCGAGTCAAAATGAGCAAATTTTTTGGCAATGGGCCAATGGAGAAACGGGTGACGATCTAGTAGATGCCAATATGCGAGAACTGAACGCTACAGGATGGATGAGTAATCGCGGAAGACAAAATGTAGCAAGCTACCTCATACACGACTTAGGAATAGATTGGCGATGGGGAGCAGCATATCTAGAGAGCCAACTTATAGACTACGACCCAGCAGGTAACTATGGCAACTGGATGTACATAGCCGGCATTGGCCACGATCCAAGACCATTCAGAAAGTTTAACACGCAAGGGCAAGCAGAACGTTACGATGCCGATAGAAGCTACAGAGACTTATGGCTAAAATAGGACTCATATTTCCGCACCAACTCTATAAGTCGTGCGAATTGATAGATGCGTGCGATGAGGTGTATCTGATAGAAGATGATCTCTACTTTTCGCAGTATAATTTTCACAAACAAAAGCTCGTACTGCACCGAGCTAGTATGAAATATTACGCCAAATATATTTCCGACAAAGTAAAGGTAAATTATGTTGATTTCAACTCTGTCAATACTTTAGAATATGTATTTAAATCTATTGGTAATGAGAAGGTTAATAAAGTTTATTATACGCTTACTGATGATTATTTAATAGAGCGTAGAATCAAGCGTTTTGCAAAAAAACACAACATTGAACTTACTTCTTTTACAAATCCCAATTTCATAAAGACGGAGGACGAAGTACGTGCAGCACTGAGTAAACAGAAAAGCTATTTGATGGCGAGTTTTTACACTGGGCAACGTAAGAAGTACAAAATTTTACTAGAAGACGGAGAAAAACCCGTCGGAGGTAAATGGAGTTTTGATGCAGAGAATAGAAAGAAAGTACCGAAGGGAACTGAAATACCAACCTTGGATATTCCTAAAGAGAACGAATATGTTGCTGAAGCCAAAGAATATGTATCAAAGCACTTTGGAAACAACTATGGTGACAGAGAGACCTTTTATTATGCCACCACACATGATGAAGCTGAAAAACACTTGCAATCGTTTATAAATGAACGATTTGTGCTGTTTGGTGACTATGAGGACGCAATGGTAAAAGATGAGCATTGGCTGTGGCATTCTGTCCTTACACCTATGCTCAATGTTGGTTTGCTGTGTCCCAAACAAATCATAAACGAAGTACTCAAAGCACACAAGAAATATAATTTCCCGCTCAATAGTTTAGAAGGGTTTATTCGCCAGATATTGGGGTGGCGAGAATTCATACGCGGCATCTATTCGCTAGAAGGAGTAAAACAACGTACGACCAATCACTTTGGGTACACCCGAAAAATTCCTAAAAGCTTCTGGGAAGGGACCACTGGCATAGTGCCGATAGATGAGACCATAAAAAAGCTACTCAAAACAGGCTACTCACATCACATAGAACGACTCATGCTATTCGGTAACTTTATGATGCTCTGCGAGTTTGATCCAGATGAAGTGTACCGATGGTTTATGGAAATGTACGTAGATGCCTACGACTGGGTGATGGTGCCCAACGTGTACGGAATGACCCAATACGCTGATGGAGGATTGATGACGACCAAACCGTATTGCAGCGGAAGCAACTATATATTGAAAATGAGTGACTACCCCAAAGGAGACTGGTGCGAAACGTGGAATGCTCTGTACTGGCGATTTATATACGTGAATAGAGAAGAATTTGGCAAAAACCGCAGAATGGGCATGATGGTAAACCTCGCCAAAAAGATGGAAGGACCTAAGATGGACGCATACTTGGAAATAGCCGAGGCGTTTTTGAAGGAATTGGACTCAGAGCATAGCGAAGAGTCTCAGTAGTTGTTCCAAAGGAACGCGTCATTCCAAATACCTTCTTTGGAATCTGAAGAGTCTCAGTAGTTGTCCCACGGCATAGGGTCATTTCAAAGAAAATCTTTGAAATGAATGTTAGTAAGAACCCTACCTTCGTACGATGGTTTTCAAAACAGCAGAGCAATCGCAAATCACCCTATCGGAACTCATGTTGCCTTCTCACTCCAATTTTAGCGGTAGAATACACGGTGGTCATATACTCAACCTGATGGACCAAGTAGTATTTGCGTGTGCGAGTAAGCATAGCGGTGATTACTGTGTTACCGCTTCGGTAAATCGGGTAGACTTTTTGCATCCGGTAGAAGTTGGTGAAATATTGACTTTAAGAGCTTCTATCAACTATACGGGCAAAACGAGTATGGTAGTAGGCGTACGCGTAGAGTCGGAGAACATACAAACCGGCAAAGTGAACCATTGCAATTCAAGCTACTTTACCATGGTAGCCAAGGATAATAATGGTGAAAAGGTACAAGTACCCGGCCTTATTCTGAATGATGATGAAGGCATACGCAGATATGTACGCAGCATAAAACGACAAGAGCAAGCCCGTCAGCGAGCGAGTAAGTTTGACGAAAACGAGTTTCAAGCGTCAGAATTTGTAGAACTGCTAGGCACGCACAATGTAAAATTGGTGGTTTACTAAGAGACTAATATTTTGTGGCCTTGAGGTGCAGAGTTAATCCAACCTCACACTGTATATATCCGAATTGTTCCTCTTGATGCCCTTTACCACAAATGCACCGGGTTGGTTGATTATTTCTGCGAGAGTAAATGAAACACAACTTTTTGGCAATGCCTCAAAAATCATCGTAAATCGCTTTGTCTCTCCGGGAGCTAAGAAATACCAGTCGGGCTGATATACAATTCCTAAAGCTTTTATCATTGGCACTTTAATGCCTGTAGCCTCATCTATGAGAAAAGTTTCCTTCCATACCCGCACACCCATTTCGCCGAAGTGAATACTAGGGTCATTGTAAAAGGAGCAATGCACAATCACCTGAGCCTCTTCTTCTATCTCCGTCAGAATTTGTGGGTCAATGTGTACTTTGGTTTGTATGTCCTCTTCTGTGATGGGCACTGCAACAAAGGTAGGGTGTATTTGTCATTTTGTATTATCGCCTTACCTTAGCCCGTATAAAAAAATAAGCGTTTCCCACAGCTACATGCATAGAAAAAAACCATTTCAAATTTTACGTAATGTTTTGTTAATCATTGCAATAGCAAACACATTGTCGTGTAAAAATAAAGACACAGAGCCAGTTCTTACTTCCGCATTTTACAATGATGACGAAGCAAAGCTCTGGAAACACCGAGTGAATTGTGTAGAGGATGCAGACACGATGGCGAGTATTTTCCCAGGCATCGAAATAGACATTTACTATGTAGACAGTACTGAGAGCTTTGTGTGTACCCACGGGGAGCCTTGTGGTGGTGCAAGCTTAGAAACATTGCTTTCGTCCATACAAACAAAACATTTTCCCTATGTATGGCTCGATTTCAAAAATTCAGAGGATTCAGGGATAGTGGCCAAGTCTATTCCTATTTTGAAAGACAAACTAACCAAGCTCAATTTGACCAAACGCACTATTATAGAAACTAAAAACACACAATGCTTGGATAGCTTGAACAAGTATGGTCTATATAGTAGCTATTGGGTGCCGCATTACTATGATACCAATCCTTCTTATACCAATGAGGAGATGATAGCGATTATTAGCAACACAATTGAGCAGCAGAATCCCACCGTACTTTCTGCAGATTATCATATGATTGGATTTCTTAAGTTGCATTTTCCTGATGCATTTCTACATTTATGGGTAAACGGCCTTACTTCTGAGGCGGATAAGGCCACGATTAATGAACTGAAAGCATATCATAATACTAAAGTGATATTGGTAGATTTTGAAGCCCCGTTTTAGTCCTCACTATGTTCAGTAGATTTAAAGCGATATTCCTCCTTACGATCAAGCTGTTTCTCACGCTTGTAGTTGTTTTTTTGATAGTACGAGTTTTAGAATATGCTCTGGTTTGCAGCAGAGGTACCATTGATTTTTCGTTGGCTATGTTTTTTGAACGGAGTGTGAATCTCGATTCTTTTTTCATTTATCAATGGTCGGGAGGTATTCTCCTGGTTGCGTTGTTCATAGCTATTTTTCATCAGCAAATAGCAGAGCAAATTGCTCGATTTTTAGCCTTCATATTAGTAATCATTCATCTCATTCTAACGGGATATTTTGTAATCAGCAGTAGTATATTGAGTTCGTCGGTACTGGAATTTTCTGCGACGGAGTTGTTGCATATCGTTGGTAATGAGATTTCTACGTATAGTTTTTTGATTCTAATTGTAATAATAGGAGTTGCGTGGCTAGCCTATATGTTCATTTACAAAACAAGTAAACGGATAATATTCAGTAAACGGATGCAGCGAGTATTCATAGGTGTTTATCTCCTTTTGGGTGTTTTCGTACTCGTCAATCTACGTTACAGTACGAAAGCTATTAAATATTTTGATTCCAGTTATGCCTACCTCTTGGGCAATTCTAAGGAGACACTTTTTCTACAGAGTTTCAAAAATGAATCAACTAAAACTACGCCTAGTGATATAGCAAGAAATACGGCCATCTATAGCGACAATCATCCAGAGTTTAATTTTAGTGATTTAGCGTATCCGCTCATCCACGATGAACAATATGCCAATGTATTGGGTGAGTATTTCATAAAAGATTCAAGTATAAAACCCAATGTGGTCCTCATTATTAGTGAGAGTTTATCAGCTTCATTTTCGGGTAAAAGATGTGTTACTCCTCGTAGTCTAACTCCGTTTATCGATAGTTTAGCTCGTGAAGGTTTAAGTTGGAATAATTTTTTGGCAAATGCCGAACGCTCACATGGCGTGCTGACGAATGTATTAGCATCTTTACCGTCAGGCATTGGTCAACGCGGGTTTGCTAATATGAAGGTTAATCTGCCCAAGGGTATGATGTATCCGGAGCATCAGAGTAGCTTAAGCCTGCTACGTGACAATGGATATACGAGTAGTTTTTACTACGGCGGTTGGGGATATTACGACCACGCAGGAAACTTTCTCCATATTAACGGCATTGATCATTTTATTACAGAAGATAGCTTTAGTAAAGCTCAGTACACACGAAAAACAGGACCAATCTCCTGGGGATATAATGATATGGACCTTTTCCACTTAGCTAGAAATTTACATCACAACCAGGAGAAAAAAACTCCGTTTATAGACATTTATCAGACCTTAAGTCTTCATACACCTTATAATTTGGTAACAGCCAAATATGAGTCCAAGGACTACATAAAAAAGCGAGTAGCACAGCTAGGAATACAAGACGGAGAAATGGATTATATCCCATCCGAAATATTGGGAACTATTTTCTTTTCGGAAGATGCACTGCGAACATTTATGAAGGATGCTCTTGCTAAAGAGGAGTATGAAAACACGATTTTCATCATTGTAGGAGATCACGGTGTAAATTATCCTGTGAGTAAGAGGACACTGGAGAAGTATCGCGTACCACTGGTGATTTACTCAAAATTAATAAGGAAGAATGGGAAGTTTAATGGGATGTGCTCCCATATAGATATTGCTCCTTCTATACTGGCCTTGCTTGAGCAAAATTATGGCATACAACTGCCTGCTGAAAAGCACTGGTTAGGCCAAGGGCTAGACACTTCAAGTACGTTTAGGAATAATAAAAAAATACCTCTAGCAGTGTACGGAGATAATTTGGCTCGCTATATATCGGGTAATTATATCAAATACGAAGATAGAATCTTACAATTTGACTCTACCTTGGCAACTACAGAAGTTGTTGACCAAGAGATCATTGATCGTATAAATAGCGAATTCGAAAACTACCTATTTGTCAACGCCTACACGTGCCAAGAAGGGAAGGTATGGAGAGAGTGAGTTGGCAGATGTAGGAGAAAGTAGGGCGATATTCTGCTGCCTTATACTGACAGAACACTGAAATAATGTGTACGCTCGAAAAAGTATATTTGCCAACTATGTATATGCTTCATTATTTCAGGTGTGTTTTAACCATTTTATCTTTTGGCTTAGTCGCTAGTTCATATGCCTTATATACGGCACCTACAGGTCAAACTCCAGCTAGTGGATCTACTGCTATAGTCACTTCGCCACGCTGTGGATTCACTCCACAGTACAATCTGGACGGTTGGAAATTTGAAATATCTACCGATAGCACATTTGCCACGGGAGTAGAATCATATTCGCAGCCCTACTTTTATGTTTATTTCGAGGCTTTGGCTCATAATACCAAGTACTTTTGGCGAGGACGCTCCTATAACAATGGGGACTCCTCACACTGGAGTACCATAGCAAGCTTTACAACTACTAGCAATACGGAACTGTACTCACCCAGTGATGGAGCAACTACCTCGGGGCGTTTGTATATGTCTTGTTACCGCTCTACACTCGAAAATCACGAATTTCATCTGGATACAAGCAATACATTTTCTTCTCCCTTGGCTCGGGTGTTTTACGTTTCAGATAGCAGTTTTGACAATTCTTGGGTAGAGACGTATTATGATTCACTGTATTTTGGAGTTAAGTATTATTTCAAGGCACGAGCCTATGAAGGAACGGACACCGCTGGCTGGTCTGGGACACGATTCGTAAATAGCAGCACCAATTATAGCAACCGATCAGTCACCAATAGTTCTCAAACTACTGTTGGCTTAAAATGGTCGCACAGAACAGGGATTTTGAAATACCACGTACAGCTAGATGTAGATACTACTTTTAATACGTCGGAACTTTTAAATTTAGAAATGCCAATGTCTGTGCTGACCAATACCTTTACCGTAAGCGAGTTGGATTATAACACGAAGTATTATTGGCGTATACAGGCTATTAATGCAGTAGATACTTTTGAGTGGTCTGATTATAGTAGCTTTACAACAAGTGGTGTAGGTTGGAGCCAGTTTACCACAGGGTATACAGTCAATATGGAAGTAGATTTTGTGCATTTATTGTATTCCAAAGGATTTCAAATACAGATGGACACCGTGGCAGATTACTCGAGCGGATTGTTGGATACATTTATTTATAGAGATACGAGCAGATCTTCCGCCTATTATGACGAGTTGCCCGTACGCAATCTGAATTATGGCACAACCTACTACTTCAGAGGGCGATTATTTCATAGCAAAGACTCTTCCGACTGGAGAACACGCACGGTCGCCACTAGTCCTATCTGCCAATTGAGGTATCCGTATCCTGCAGATATTTTAGAACCGGGAGATTCCATAACCTTTGATACCTCCGGGAGAAATGGAAACTATTTCCGCATACAGTTAGACACGGTAAGCACCTATAATTCGAGTGTATTGTTTGATACAGTTGTATTGAGTAGTGCACCACTAAGCAGCTGGATAAAACCGAAAGTTTACTTTAACAAAAAATACTATTGGAGAATAAAGATAGCCAATGAAAAGGACACGAGTGAATGGAGTGATTTTCAGTACGCTCGCACATTTAATACACCCGACAAACCCGTTTTAGTATATCCGTACGACAACTCAAAACTGACTACGGTTATATCACCTGCTTTTCGTTGGAATGCTCTCAAAAACACTACCTATAGATTGCAAATAGACACGAGCGGCACTTACAATTCTGCCGCCTTTGTGGATACACTTATTACGGATTATACAGGGGAGCTACGATTAAACAACCTATACTTTAACAGTACCTATCACTGGCGAGTACGATACGAAAACGGATCGGACTATTCACCTTGGAGTGAGCCACGCACGTTTAAAACGGCCACTGATGTACTTGACATTAAACCAGATCATATGGCTACAGACGTGTACCCAAACTCACTCGATTGGAGATCGATAGATGGTACTACGGGATACATTATCCAGTTGGATACATCTGCAGATTTGAGTACCGCTCGTCAAGATACGATAATGGAAGCCAAGGCATTTTTCTATTCATTTTACCTAGCGGGTATAGAGCTAGATTTTGACGAGGACTATTTCTTTACAGTAAGCTTGTTTAATGAGTCGGACACGTTGCATTCAGAGGTGTACCAATTTACCACACGAAGCAGAGAAGCACCCGTACTCGTGTCACCAGCTGATGAGAGTGATGACGAAAACTTTGGTGTCACCTTCAAGTGGAACGCTTATACCGGAGCAAATGGTTACTTACTTGAATATTCTGAAAACGAGGATATGAGCGATTCTACTGCGGTATATCAAACGGCACTTTCATACACCACAAATCTTGCCTTTGGCAGAAAATACTATTGGCGAGTAAGAGCAATGTATAATGATTTGATAGTCGTATCGGATTACACAGAGCCTTGGAGTTTTACCACGCAAGAATCTATCGCTGGGCCATTATTAATAACACCATTAGACCAAGCGGTAGATGTAGCACTAGATACTCGTATGAGATGGGAAAAGGTGCCCAACGCTGCGAATTACACGGTCGAATTGAGTCAATCTTCTGACTTTTTGGGCGTTTACAGAAAGACAAGCGTCACCAATTCGTACTTATTTGATGAACTAACAAACGATGTAAAGTACTACTGGCGAGCCAGAGGCAACGTAAATGGGATTGCTAGTTCGTGGAGTGAGACCCGATCGTTTACCACTATAGCTGACAAATCATCTGCAGGGCAATATGATGCAAACGGATTACAGGTGTACCCATCACCATTTCATACCAAGCTTGTGATTACTGGAGCGGAACAATATATACTGCTAAGTGTACGTGATGTATTGGGCAATGACGTACATCACTTTGCACGTGAAGATAGTAAAGCTAAGCATACGCTAAATTTGAGCCATTTACCTGCGGGTATGTACATCATTCGCTTTGCAAAAAATGGGCATGTGTATAGCCAAAGGATTCTAAAGGAATAGAAGGTACGGGTTGTCGTCACTGTAGCTTTGTTAAGTAAATGAAGTGTGCTGTTTAGTAAAGTATTTCGGCTAATGGAGAAAATAAAAATAATCTTTGCAAAGATAAATTAAGCCTTATTTTTGCAGACCTTTTGAAAAAGAGGAGAATTAATTTAGGTCTTTTGCTTTCGCCAGCACTCAGTTTTGGCAGACAAGCAGCTTCGCAAATGACCTTTAGATAAAGTGACCAAAAGAGGGCCTATAGCTCAGTTGGTTAGAGCACCTGACTCATAATCAGGTGGTCCCTGGTTCGAGTCCAGGTGGGCCCACTATCAAACCCTTTACTAGCAATAGTTTAGGGTTTTTTTATTTCAACTACCTGTGTTTTACACAATCTCAAATATACACTTTTCAAGTCTTTTCTGGCAGTGCTGAGGCAGTGATTTTGTAATACTTGAATTTTTGTTTAAGGTATTACCACATTATTACAACTCCATTTTTTTTAAGATTAGATAGACTTTTATACCTGTTTTTGGCAGTACTGAGGTAGTGAATTTTTGAGTCTGCTACTTTATTAAAAGGAATGTTAAATTTGGTGCTTAATGATCACAGGAGAATTAAAATCACAAGTAGATAAAATATTAGAAGTCTTTTCTGGCAGTAAATAGACAGTTAATTTGACTCTTGCTCAAAAACCTCTTTTAAACAACTTTGCATAAGCTGTTCTATTTGGATTTGACTGTTATCTATTTGTTGCTCTAGCCATATAAAGATAATGGTTAAATATCCCTTCTGGGGTTGTCAGCTGTTCCTTTTTGTCTGCCTCCGTGCTTGATTCCAGTATTATTTGCCATATCTATAAATACCTAAAGAGAGAGAAAAGGGGCAATTGGACGCATAAAAAAGCCCCTTCCAAAGAAGAGGCTCATCTATATACTCAAAAGGCTCCTAACTAAGAGCTTTCTGGATATATAAATAGAATTTTGTTATTTTTTCAGGAACCCAGATCCTTCTTTGGATTCGGTCTTAGATTCTTTCACCTCTAGTGTGTAACTATCTCTGTCTCTAGTAATTACGTATATTGTATTGGCTAGTTTTATATCAGATCTGCTATTCTTTTTTCCTTCTGTAGTTATAAAAGTCTCTAGTTTACCCCCTTTAAAAAATAGGAGAAGATCTTGTTCTTTAGAGTTGTAAGCTTCAGTACCAACTTTCTCACCACCTACTGCATTAACTATCTTCGGATTAACTTTACGTTCTACCATCTTATATTTATACTGATATATAGTGTAGCCATCTACTTGACTACTTAACATATTGTAAGGATTGCACCCCAAAGTATTAACGACATCTTCTAAAGAAGAATTAAGTTCTATTTTTAAAAGATTGTCTGATGTGGTGAATTTAGGCACCTGTACGACCTTACAGCTTACAACTAATAGCGTAGTAAAAATCGCAGTTAATAGAATTGTTTTTGTTTGTTTCATTTTTTTAGTTTTAAAATTTTAGTTTATTTATCAAGCCCTCAGTAAACTTCGTTTACCTTAAGCCGTTTGTCAAAGATAAAAACAAATGGAGACATTACAAATAATTTGTCCGCTTACTGTTTCTCAAACACACTAATTACTGCTTAAATACCTGAATTTTTCCATACAATTTTTAACTATGTTCCTTTATAAAAATTTGCATATTTTTTGTATTTTACATCCCATCAAAAACAGGCGGCAACCTTCTGTATACGAGTATATTAAATATGTTTATACTCCAGTATTCTTAGCTACATAAATTTTTATTTTCTTAACTTAAGGTTAAGTTGCTTTTTTAAGTCAATGATGCCAAATGGGTTAAGACTATTTACCTTCTTACATCTTTCATTTTTATCTATTTTATCACTAACACTTAAAAGGGACTTGATGAATGTTGATGAACCAGATACATTCTTCACTGCTTTTTTTATATTCTTATTCTCAGGTTTTGTAACGCCAATTAAATGACTCATAATCTTTTTAATTCTTTCATTAAATTCAGCATTTGTGTGTGTTTTTTGATGATTTGAAATAAATGAAAGTTGGTTATTATATGTAAGATTTTTATCCGCTGTTATGAAACTATGAAACTGAATATGATAATTGAGATACTTCAGCTCTTTCTCCCATTTATCCAATTTTAATATCCTTTTAATTTTTGCTAGCACATTCTTTTCAATTAAAATATCACCGTCTTTTGCTAATTCGTACATGCGTATGGTTTCTCTAGCAATTTTGCCACTATAACTTGTGTTATCTTTTATCTCTTTGATGCTCCTATTTGTAGCCAACTCCTTAACTAGTTCTAAAATTTGATCAGAAGTTTCAATCTCCTTTTTCATAGCTTCATCTTTATAATTTTCTGTTTGATCAATTATAAAATGTGTGTTCAGTGCTTTTTTATATTCATCCATTGATACAAGTGTGGAGTATGTATCTTTTTGAACCAATACGTTATCTATCTTGATATAGCTAATTTCTAACCCTGTTTCACTTTTGGCTATTATTGATTCATAATTGTCATTAGCATTTACCATCCATTTGGATAGTGCATGACCAAAACCTTGCATATAGGAAATGTCAGAATCTATAGCTTCCTGACTAGTAGATATAAATTTTTTTAGAAATGGGGTAGCCTTTATTAATTCATCATAATTATACTGATGGTATGGGATATTTTGAAACTTCCCAATCACTTTGATAGAAGCTGCCCCTTTTCTCAATCTACCACATATCTGATAGACTGTCTTAGCACTGATGGCCAGTGAACGGACTTTTACATCTACTGCAATAATCACATGTGCATCATCTTGTAAATCAAACCCATTAAAATAGGCAGCGGTTATAAAGTTTATTTTTTTAGGTAATGAAGTATCAATGATTTCTGATCTTTCATAACCATCTATTGGTTTTTTTTTGGAAGAACTATATAATATGGCTATATCATCTTTTAATACAGAGGCATTCTCTAACTCTTTTACTATACTATTTATTCCCTTTAGGTAATTATAAGCAACTAATATTTTTTTATTATCATTTTCATTTATCAATTCTTTTATAGTCTCAATAGTTCTTCTTTCTACATTATTTGTAACCAATAAGTCTAAATGAGTTTTAACTTGATCTTTATACTGGATTTTTGTAAATAACTCATCTTGTAAATCAGGATCATGAAATTTTGAGATGGTTGCAGACAATAGACTTCTTTTCTCTTCTGGATGCTCCTTGTAAATTTTCAAACAATCATGCATCACATTTCTAAAAGAGCTTTGCTCCTGCATGCTGTCTATTTCATCTAACAAAAGATGGAACTCTTTGAAATCCTTCCCTTTGATCTCTTTTAAATAATCATGCAGAAATATAAGCTGATCAGATACACACGTAATTTTAATAGGTTGTTTATTCTGTTTACATATATCTAAGTATTTAACGAACCTATCTTTAGTGTTATCACTAATTTCAAAATTCATAGTATAAAACTCCTTATCTACTTGCTTTTTCTTTTGAATAGCTCCAAAAAAGAAAATTTGATATTTATTATTAAATGACGGTTTTTTAGATTTTGATTCTGCTGTGTGTTTTAATGGCTCAACAACAATAGAATCTCTATCACAATCTAATTCTAGTGTAGTCCCTCCAAGCCCAGTTACAGTCTTGTCAATAATACCGTGTGGTAAGTAATTAAAAACGTGGCCTAACTTAGTGGGTTCATCATTTCCAGTACTGTTTTTTATAGTTACAATTCTTTTATTACTATCTGTAGTATCATTAACTACTAAAGCTTCATCCTTAATGTCCATATTTAGGGGCTGAAGGTAACAACAAAAAATATATTCAGCTCTCTCTCCCCCTGTTACTATACTGCTCCCCAGCTTTTTTACGCGTAGAGGGTACCCCCCTGCGTCTAGTTTAAGGTTTATCTCATTGCTGCAGAAATGAAATAGATCATTTATCACACATTTAACAATTTAATATTTAATTATGGTATCCATCACAGACTACCAAGTGCATAAAGATGCAGAAGGTAAAGCTAAAATCTATCTCCACCTATCTGGAGATCTGGTACCTCAGGTAAGTAGTACCTCAGGAAAAACGTATTTAAGACCACTTAAAGCTAAAGTATTTGCTGCTATAGACGAAGAGTATGCAGAACAACTAATTGGAGTCAGCATTAAAGGAACTATCAAAAGAATTGAAGTAGATCCTTATGAAGTTCTCAATCACAAGACAGGTGAAATTCAAGTGTATAAACACAAGAATGTTTATGTTAAATCTCACAATGAACCAGAGTAATAACTCCTCATTCAATCCATTTACAGGGAGGCAATAGCTTCCCTTTTTTTTAATCATTTAAAAATTCATTCATATGAAATTAGAACAAGCAACAAGATCAAATTCTTCAATGAGATTAGCTATTCACGGTCCCAGTGGCAGTGGCAAGACCTACAGTGCTCTCCAACTAGCTAAAGGACTCACTAAAAATAACCAGATTGCTGTTATAGACACAGAGGCTGGGAGTGCAGCTCTTTATTCAAACCTTACAAGTTTTAATGTCTTAAGACTAGAACAGCCGTTTACACCTGAAACGTTTATTGAAGCCATTACCATTTGTGAAAATGCAGGATGTGATGTAATCATTATTGATTCTCTATCACACGCGTGGGAAGGTTCAGGAGGTGTATTAGAAATACACGGTCATATGCCAGGTAACTCCTTTGCAAATTGGAGCAAGGTAATGCCAAGACACAATAGGCTAGTACAAAAAATACTTACTAGCTCTTCTCATATCATTGCTACCCTTAGGGCTAAGCAAGATTATCTGATTGATCAATCCAATGGCAGAATGACCATTCAGAAGGTAGGATTAAAACCAGTACAAAAGGAAGGTATAGATTATGAGTTTACCCTTGCCTTTGATATGGACATACATCACAAAGCTTCTGCCTCCAAAGACCGTACAGGTTTATTTGTTGACAAAGACCCATTTGTAATTACACCGCAGACGGGCATTAAAATTAAAGAATGGTGTAATCAAACCTCAACTCACAAAAATAATAACAATGAATTATACAGAAATCCAACAATCACCAGCACCTTTCAATAGTAACTTTATACAAGCCAATACCATTCCAATGACATTGGTTGACCTGAAAGAAAAACACATTATTCCCGTTTTTGCTAAAGACAATGAAATAGCCATATCTCATTTTGAGTTTATGGCTTTTTGCTATAAAGCATTATTTGAGTTATTCCCTAACAAGAACATAGATCTTCCAGAGGTAAAGGTTTCACACCCTATTCACGGACGGATCCCTGAAGCTAGAGATAAGAAACCTAGTGAATTATTAGAACATGAGAAAACACTCTACTATGAAAGACTGATTTTTCTAACTAAGATACCAGGATTCACCGCAACTATCAATGGGGAGCCTATGGATTTAGTGTTTGGTGGAGTGAAGTCCTTTTCAAATGACAACTTAAACGGCAAACAGAGTAAACAGCATTTTAAAATATTCTTAGGCTACCAAGTCCACGTGTGCAGTAATATGTGCGTAAGTTCAGACTTGGGCGTGATGTCCTTAGAAGTATTCAGTGTTGATGAAATACAGGATGCTGTAATGGATTTATTTAGTGCATTTGAACACGAGATAGCATTGAAATCTCTCCAAAAGCTAAATGATATCACCTTGAGTCAGCAGGAGTTTGAGCAGTATATTGGTAACGTTAGATTACACTATTATAATCCTATGTTCTCTCAAAAAGATTGGTTAGGAGATCAGCAAATGGGTCAGGTAACCAAAGGTTATTTTATCAATCCTAATTTCTCTGCCAATCAAGATGGCTCTATCTCTTTATGGAATGTCTATAATCTAATGACCGAAGCTAATAAGAGCAGTTATATAGATAGGTTTATTCCTAAAGCTATGCAAATTAGTAATATGCTTAGTTTAGCATAAGTAATGTAGGGGAGTGTAAAAGCTCCTCTATTTTTAAAACGGAACAGAATTATCTGGTTCATTAGAAAGATAAGGTAATAGATCTATTTTTGTAAATGTTCAAAATAATACTGTTCTCTATTATAGGTTTACTTCCTTTAGAATTTACACCTTCTCAAGCCCTTTTTAATAAAGAGTGGAAAGCTAAAACACCACTAGTAATAGATGGGATAAAAATTAAGGGTTTTGAATTGTTTTTGCTAGAAGAGTATAATAATGACTGGAACAGAGAAGGTGTGATGTTCGAGAGCATTTATAGAGGTGCTAGGCAGTTTCCTTCTTCATTTGATTATAAAATCACTCCAGATACTTTGAAATTAAAAGTTACGTTTTCAGCAGCAGGACTTGCTACTGGGAAAGTATACAACATACCTTATACTCTAAACAAAAAGCAACTTACCTTAAAATATTATGGACAAGAGAGTACTTATAAGTAAATCAAACACACTTTGCTCATTGACTCCTGAAATGTTGTTATCACAATCAGCTCAAAAGTTACAGTGCATCTCAAAATAGGTTTGTTAACGCGTATGTGGATAGCCATATACCCCTAAATCATTAAAGTGGCTTTGCCTTTAAAAATCTGAGCACAGTAATATATAAATATAGCTATCTTTTTATGAGAATATTAAAAAGGTTCACTCTCACCATCCCAGTTTGGAAACATCT
>Ga0209653_1000996_pt1 | contig 23737 bp, 35 predicted proteins | sample SaaInl6LU_22_DNA_FD_184644 | JGI IMG/M metagenome (GOLD analysis project Ga0209653, IMG submission 184644) | Marine microbial communities from expanding oxygen minimum zones in the Saanich Inlet - ESP_116LU_22_DNA (SPAdes) (version 2) | ecosystem: Environmental > Aquatic > Marine > Intertidal...
AGGGGCAGGCGCATTAGGCGATGTCTTCAATTTCGGTTAAGGAGCTAACATGATTCGACCAATACGAGTAGCGCCTTTAAGCCAAACGCGGATGATCTCCGAGAATCCATTGGTTCCGAACCAGATGAGCAATCAACAGTATCTTGCGAATCAGTTTGCAAGTGGAGCTTACGCGCAACCTACTGCAATGGCGACTTCTCGCCCTATGCCGCAACCGGTGTCCCCAGTTGCCGGTTTGACGCAACTCGGTCAGGCAGGTCTTCAGGGATCGCAAAACCAACAGCGCACAGCGTCTAAAGTGTCGCAACGCGTTGGCGGTTTGCTTGGAGGCGATCAACAGGGTGTCGGCGGTTTGCTGAGTGACGTTCAAGGCGAAGCGGCGCTTCAAGGTTTATTCGCAACGATGCAGGCGATTGGTCGTCCAGTCCGTCGAGGCGAAGATCGCTTTATCGGTGCGACCCAATACGGTCAGCAGGTGATGGACGCGGCGCAGAAGCGTGGGATGGCTGATCTGTCTACGCAGATTGAGCTTGATAAATACCGGCGCGAAGTAGACCGCAAGCAGAAAGAGTTAGAGATGCTCCAAGGGGTTGGACAGGTTTCAGTCCCACAAGAAATGATGGATCAAGTGTCTTATCTGCCCGAGGCGAATCAGCAGATGTTTGCAACAGCTTTGAGATACGAGGCTCTTGCTCAACAACACGCTCAAGCAGGTTTAACGGATAAGGCGGCAGATTACGCGGCTTTAGCCAAATCAAGCCGAGACTCAGCGTTCTCAGGTCAGATCGACCCAGAAAAGCGGACAACGATTGAGTTGGCTGAAAGCGATAAGTTCTTCAAGAATGAGTATCGAGATCGTTACGCGTCTGTGAACTCATACAACGAAATGGTTAAGCAAGCCGAAACTGGTGGCGGTATCTCAGATTACGCGTTGCTGATTAAGTACATTAAGGTGCTTGATCCGACATCCGTCGTTCGTGAAGGTGAAGTCACGATGACTGACCAGTTCAAGGGATATGAATCTCGGTTCAACGAGCTTCTTAAGAAGGCGAAGGGGCAAGGGTTTGATGACAAGTTCCGTAACTCTTTGCTTGACTCAGCAAGACGGAACGCGCAGTTGGCGGCCAACGAGTATAGCAATGCTGTTCAGCGCAAGTCTCAGCAGTTAAGTCTTTCAGGACTGAGGCCAGATCGAGTGATTACCACTCCAAGCCTAAATCTTCTTGGGGCAGAGCGAGATGCTCAGTCACAAATGGAAGACGCGGCAACGATTGATACTATTATGCAACAGTACGCAAACTAAGGTTGAGGCGATTAAATGAGCAAACAGCAGACCGAAGAATTAGCAGGGCGCGTTGACAAGTTACTTGGAGACGCTCTTCGTTCTGCTAAGGGAGGCGACAGAAGCGGCGTCCAAACAGCACTAAAAGAAGCGGGATCGTTAGGCGTCAACAAAGACAACTTCATGAAAATGCTTCAGCAATACGATGCAAACAAATCGGACTTTGGTTGGTTCCGTTCTTTTGCTCAAGGATTGTCTTTAGGGTTTGCAGATGAGGCCGAAGCCTATATCAAGTCACTGGGTGGGGCGGATTACGACAAAGAATTGCGAAGCATTCGTGCAGGCAAAGCGGCTTATGAAGGCGAATATCCTTTACGAGCTACTGCCGCTGAGATTGCAGGAGGTGTTGGAACACTTGCCTTGCCAATGGGCCTTCCTGCGAAGATTGTTGGCGGTACTGCGAAAGCCGCGTTCCCCGCAATGCGTGGGGCGCAAACTGTTTCGCGCGCGCCATCAACTCTAGGCACGGCTGTCCGCTCTGGCGCAACAGGTTTAACCGAAGGTGCTGTTTACGGCTTTGGGACTGGCGAAGGTGGCCTTGCTAATAGAACGCAGAGCGCAATAGAAAGCGGTGCGATATCAGCATTAGGCGGGACTGCGGTTCCGCTGATTACTGGCGCGGGTCAAACAGCAATTCGTCAGTTCGGGAAATCTCCGGATGAGCTTGTGTCTCAGCGCATTGCTTCAGCGATCGGCTCTCAACGCATCCCTGAAGTTTCTGAACGAGTTGCTCAACGCGCCGCTATTGGTGACGTAAGACCTGAGACTCTTGCCGATATTTCGGGTGAGGCGGCACAGCGCACTGTTCGTGGAGCGCGTGTTGCCGTTCCTGAGTTTGGTCAAGAGGTCGGTGAAGCTTTAGGCGAGCGAACTATGGGCGCGCGTGGTCGTGTCCTTGGTGACGTTGGTGAAGCTGTTCGTTCGTCGCTTGGTGTTCGCATTGACGAGTTTCTTGATCCTGATGAGATCGCTACCATGCAGTCGCTTAACGCGAAGGCTGATTACGACGCATTACGCTCAGAGTATCGAGATGTGCGCGTCAAAGATTTTGGAGCAATGCTTAGCGCACCTGCGGTTAGGGACAACTATCAAGAAGCTGTTGATGAGATGATGAATCGTCTTTCGACTGGTGAACTGACTGAGGCTCAAGTAAGAGCGATGCCTCGCACTTATGATGAAGCAATGGAGTTCTTGAAGAACAATCCTGAAGCAACTGCGCCATTTGCGTTTTTTGAGACGCTTGTCCGAAAGATTGGGGACGACATTGGTTCAGCCAAGGTCAGTAAAAAGACATCAAAAGCGGCATCCTTGTCAGACTTTAAAGAGAAGTTTGTTGCCAAGATGGATGAGAAGTTCACCGGCAATCCAGAAAGGGGTGTGCCGAGCTACGCTGATGCGCGTTCCAAGTTCTCCGACTCAGCAGTAATTATTGAAGCGTTTGAGAAGGGGTCAAAGTTTGCTCGGATGTCGCCTTCTGAGGTGAAGAAGTTCGTTGATAATGCAACTGAGTCACAGCGACAAGCATTTGCTCAGTCTGCGGTTCAGTCTCTTGGCGAAAAGTATGGCCGAGAAACAGGAAACATCGCTCGCAACATCTCAACCGACGCAAACATGAAAGAGCGCATAGCCGCGTTGACCGGTGGAACAGAAAGCCAGTCTTACCAAAGTTTGATGAGCGCATTGAGCCGTGAAGCCGAAATGGGTTCTGCGGCCCAACGAATCACGGGTGGATCAACTACCGCTGAGAAGTTGGCAGATGAATCAATGCTTGGCGAGGTTGAGGGATTGCGCCGACGCGCAGAAAACGTTGGGTATGTTGGTGCTATCGGAGAGCGTGTCGCTGATGAGCTTCTTCGGCCAATTACGGCGACTGACATTGGCGTCAGAACGGGTCGCGCATTGATGACAACAGACCCGATCCAACAACAAATGTTAATGTCAGGTGTTCGCCAAGTTGCTCCGGCTCAAGCAAGACGTGAGTTTGTTACTAAGGCGTCAGGTGTTGCGGGTCGTGGACTTGGGCTTGGCACGTCAATGGCTCAAGACAAGCCGGTGACTATTTATACTGACGACCAAATGCGTCGCATGGGATTGGGTGGTTTACTTGCCCAGTAACCTAGCCCAACTCCTCGCGGATTCCCCGTACCACTGCGACATCAGTGAAGATGGGGTCCGCAGATTGATTGAAGCGCCGATCCGGTTTGGTAAGGCGATCATCGTGAAGGACGGCGACGACGTTGTTGGCTTCTCGACCTACGCGTTCTTGTATGAGCATCAGGTCGAGGGTTATCTAAACAAGACGCGTAAGCTCAAGTCGATTGATTTTATGCGTGAGAAGGGTGAGCTATGGTTCATCGACTTCATTGCGCCATACGGGAACGCAAGAGAAGTGTTGAAGGAAGTTAAGACAGAGTTCGGGCGCAGATACCCACAGATTTATTCTGCTAAAATGTTTCGCAGAGCCAAAGGGTACGACGCCAGAGTCTTCAGGAGAGCGCAATGAGATTAAACGCATTACACCCATCCGATAATCCAATGGAGGAGTTGCTCTTCTGCTTTGGCGGTGATGATGGCGGCGGTGGAGGCGGAGGCGATTCTGCTGATGACGCTGACTCAATGGATTCTGGTTATGACACGTCCACTGTCGGCATGGGTACGAACACCGACTCTAACTTCGGTGGTGGTAACGACAATGATAATGACGGTATCCCCAACTCGATTGATGCGACACCTAATGGCGGTAGCGGAACAAGCTATTCTCCGCCTAGCTCAACGCCGAGCTTCGGCACATCTTCTGGGACTGCTAATGTTGTAGACGCATACAACGATGCTGTTGCTTCGATTGCCGCAGGGACGGATGTATTCGGAGCGGGAGGAGCGACTGGCGGAGGAGGGTCACCCGTTTCTGCGCCTTCACCTGTTGGCACTGGCACTGTATTAGCTCCAACGGGTGCACCTGTTGGCACTGGCACTGTATTAGCTCCAACAGTTGCACCCGCCGCAATTCAAGCGCCTGTTCCGACAATGGCCCCTACGTTCGCTCCAACGTTATTGAATCAACCGCTAACCGTTGGTGGCAAAGTCGCTGTCATGCCATACGAGTCTTATCAGCGTTCACCGCAACAGATGTTCGGTTATGGCGGATTAACGGCTTCACCTTACTCGCCTGATGCGATTTCGTTCCAAGGTGGCGCGCCTGCCGCAACAGTTGATCCGTTGACTGGTCGCTCAATTATGCAGTTCGACGTGGGACGTTCTCCGGTTCCTGCCGGAACGCCAGACGATCGCAACTTCCTTGAGAAAGCGATCGCAGGTGTTGGTAGCTTATTCGACTCACAAGAGCAACGTGCAGGCGTATTCGATCCAGTAACAGGAACCTTTGAGCGGTTTGATGGACAGACAACGCTTCAGAAGACAAGCGACAACGTTCTTGGCGATGTATTCGGTAATGCGATCGCCGGTGCGATGGGCATTACGCCTTTCGTTGGTCGATTAGATACCAAGGAATACACACCACTTGCCGGTGGTGAGCCTCTTCAGTATTCAACGTCACAGGGTGGATTGCTCAGTGGCATGATCGGAGAGAACTTGATCCCTTACTCGGAACTCGAAGCACGTCAGGCGCAAATGGGTGGCGACGGTGATGGCGGGCAACGCGCTCCGTTGATCGTTCCAGAGCAAACACCTGAAGAAGAACGCGAGCAAAGCGCCTTCCCGCAGTTCACTCCACGCGAGTACAAGTATCAGCCGTTCACATCAAAGTTCTACACAATTCCATCGCGGTTCACGAAACCGTATGGATTGCTTGGGTAGCAGTTCCCTCATCGTGTAGCCCCCTACACGACAATTCGCCCACTTCGGTGGGCATTTTTTTATCCATAAGTGTTGCATATGAAACTGATGGTGATTAACCTACTCGCTCGAACTTAATTAAAGGGGGAATAACAATGGACTTTAAGTCGATGATCGACGCGTTACGCGTCAAGCAGAAGAAAGTCGCGCCACGCGTTGAAGCGGTTTACTACGTTGTCGTGAAGTACAATCCGTATCACAAGGAATGGGAAGTGATCCGCCACGATAACGAGGGGATCGAAATGGCGTATGAGCGTCACCAACTCCAAGGCGCGGCACGTTATGTCGCGAGAACGTGGATGGATATGTACAACGTCACTCGCATCTACGTTTATCAGATGGACGGCAAGCTGAAGGAAGCGATCATGCAAGGAGACAAAGCAAATGGTTGAGGCGTTTATCTTCATGGTTGTGTTCGTTGTGGCCGCATCGTTCTTCACGGTGCTTGCCATGTTGTCCGATGTCGTCTTGCGTTACACTTGCAACAAGTCATTATTTCCAAAGGACTACTTTAAGTGATAAACCAAGAAGCGTTCGATGTAGCTTATAAACTACAAGACGAGATGAAACAGGCGGGGGTGAGCCGTGCCAAAGTGTTGTCAGAAGCGGGTGTTAGTCGCGCTACTTTCTGGAGATGGCGTCAAAACGTTTCTTCTCCAAGAAAGGCAAGCGTCACTGCAATTCGTGATGCTATCCAACGACTTTCTGTCGAAGTTGCGGAGGAGGACGTTTGATCTTAGGAATCGATGTCGGCATCAGTGGGGGCATCGCACTGTTGGATGGAGACAAACTTGTCGAGGTCCACGATATGCCCACGGTTTCCAAGGTGGTAGGCGGAAAGAAGAAGCGACGCATTGACGCGAGAGCGCTGTACTTGTTGCTCCAGTTCGAGAAACTTGAACACGCTTTCGTTGAGATCGTCACAGCCAGACCGAACCAAGGCGTCAGTTCGATGTTCGCGTTTGGGCAAGCAAGTGGGATCGCTGAAGCGATTGCATGGGTGATGACGCCTGACGTGACAGGCGTTAGGCCGCAGAAGTGGAAGAAGCACTTCAATCTTGGAAGCGACAAAACGTCGTCGCGTGAACTCGCGATTGCGAAGTGGCCCGATCACGCGGATCGGTTCAAGCGGGTCAAGGATGACGGTCGAGCGGAAGCCGCTCTTATCGGGTTATGGGGATACGAATGTATTTTACGGAACAAGCCGCGCAACTAATGATGCTGACAACATTTGTCTTCGCTCTCTGGTTATTGTTGAGTGATAAGTATGAAGACTAAGCACTTCACTGACGCGGAAGAAGCGATCAAGTTTGCGAACGGTTGCCAGTTGAACGGCATCACGGTGTCGCTGATGATCCGTGCTAACAACTTCACGGTGTGCGAACCTGAATACGAGAACGAGTTTCTCTCCAACACGATTTGCATTGAGAGATTCAAGGCAGATGAAAGCTAGGCATCAACACGCTGACGTGATCCACGCGTGGGCCGATGGAGCGGAGATCGAGTTTCGCCCAAAGCCTACGCGATCCGCGTATGGTTCGTCGTCCGATTGGATGCCATGCCGTGATCCGGATTGGCATGAGAACTTCGAGTACCGAGTCAAGGGCGGTCTTAGCCTAAGCGTGACACTAGAAGTTGCTCGGTTGAATGTGCTAGCGAAGATGCATGAAGACGGTGACTGATATTTTTTTCTCTATAAGTGTTGCAAATGAAACAAACAGCGATTATTATCAAGACTCATTCATTGACTATTGGAGTCAAAAACATGAAAGTTAAGAAAGCCCACAATGAAATCGCGGTTTACTTCTCAGAGTATTTCAACTGTTGGATGATGCACTCCGACCTCGGCATCGAGCCTGTCGGCACATACAAGCAAGCGCAGAAAGCGGCTCGCACCGTTCTCTGGAAACAAGGCAAGGGCGATATCTTTTACTCCCGTAAGTCAGACGGTCTTGTCACGCTGAATGAGTATATCGGTCGCAACAACAAGGGTTGGAGCGAAATCAAAGGTGAGCGCATGAATCAACGGAGGGCGGCGTAATGAAGTCCCTTTACTACGTTAGAAATGCCAACAGCCGTCAGGATTCTGCCAAAGGTTTCGTTTACATATATCGTTGGGATACAGGCTGTCAGCTTTTGGTTTTTAAGTCCCACAGCGAAGCAAGGACTTTTGCAACAAATAACGATTTTGATTATCGAGGGGACGTGAGATGAATACTCTTTCTCTATTTGATGGGATGAGTTGCGGACGACTTGCGCTCGACAGCGCAGGCGTTCTTGTCTCTAATTACGCAGCATCCGAAATAGACAAATATGCGATCAAGGTGTCTCAGTCGAACTATCCGGACATTATTCAGCTTGGCGATGTAACGACCGTTACAGCGGATTCAGTCCCATTCGATCCAGAACTATTGTTGGCCGGTAGCCCTTGTCAGGATTTCTCGATAGCAGGTAAGCAGGACGGTTTTCTTGGCAAACGAGGGCAATTATTCTGGGAGTTTCAACGCATCATGGAGGAGACAAAACCAAAATACTTCTTGCTAGAAAACGTGAAGATGTCGAAGAAGAACGCTGACATCATTTCAGATGCGCTTGGCTTGGAGCCTGTTTTAATCAATAGCAATAAGTTTGTCCCACAAAACCGCGAGCGACTTTATTGGACAAACATTCCAATCGCTGCACTACCTGAGAAACGAGCGTTCGACTTTCCAGAAGTTCTTGAGTCTGATCGATTGTGGTTTGACGTTCTTCCTTGGGCGCAAAAAGAATGGGCAGGCAAACGCAAGCTAGACTCGCTTCGCACGGTAGTTTCTCCGGAGGCTTTTACCTTAACAACTAACATAACGCACTCGAAAAACTACTACTTGAACGCACAGCGGGACCAAATGACAAAGTTGATGCCTATTGAGGCAGAGAGATTACAGGGGGTTCCAGAGGGGTACACGGACTATGTTAGTAAGTGTAGGCGTCATCATATGTTAGGGAATGGTTGGACGATTCCAGTCATCGCTCACATACTAAAAGGATTGAACGAGTGCCGATCCTCCCGCTAAACCCGTTCGCGGATTTAGAAGACACGGATGCGATCGATCGTGATCGCGTTCGGATGCGCTTGCGGAGCGCACTTAAAAAAGATAGATTCGGGTTCCGCTTTGAAAGCCCGATAAGGAAAGTGAGAAGAATGAATCCGTTTCAACATCATGGCGTCATGCATCTTTCGCCTAGTGCCGTGAATATGTTCACGGGCAGTCCATCAGCATGGATAGCGAAGGCGTTGATGGGTCATCGCTTTACTGCGGGACCGTCGGCTTGGCGTGGTATCGCGACAGAAGAAGGCTTGAACGCATACGTTTTCAAGAACGCTGATCCGAAGGAGTGTCACGACATTGCGTTGGAGAAGTTCGACAGCATGAAGGGTGGCATCAACTTCGCCGAAGACGTTGAGCGTGAGCGGTCGAAGCTGTACCGCTACATCATCAATGGCATTGACTGCTTGCTCGAACTGAAGAACGAGTTTGGCGTGGGTCAGCCTCAGTTGCCGCCAACGAACACCACGTTCAACGGTCAGTGGGAAGTTGGACTGCCATGCAGGTATGGCGAACAGACGCACGAGAAGATCGACGTGATCGGTTATCTCGACTTCCTGTTCGCGAACGATGCGAACAAGCACACGATCGTGGACCTGAAAACCACTGCACGGATTCCGAGTGAGTGGTCAGCGGCTCACGGTATGCAAGCGGCTTTCTATAAGCGAGCGCACGGCAATAACCCCGACGTTTACTTCGCATATGTCAGTCCGAAGGAGGAGGGTAAGCCGAAGGCGTTTCACATATTGCGTTTAGACGACGAGACGTACAACCGCGAATTGAAGCGCATGAAGAACACCATTATTCGCATGAGCAAGTTCTTGAGGCTCAGCGAAAACCCATTCGATCTTGTGGACGCAGTTCCGCACGACGAAGAGAGCTTCTACTGGAAGGGAGAGCCAACGCTCGACCAGATCGTAGAAGATGCAACACGGCAAATCGAAAGCACTAAAGAGGAGAAATAGATATGCCATTAAATCTAGGAGGCGGTGAGGGTAAGCCGTACATTCGTTTCAGTCCATCAATCAATTCATGGGAGATGAGTTCACCCGATGGTCGGACTGAGTTTACTTGGGATGCGCCAGTCGTCTTTGATGTCCACGGATTACAGCTTGGATGGATGAAGATTGACTCAATGGGTCGTGACTGGTTGCCGTGGGCATCGTTGTCCGAGAGAGCGCCACAACCTGAAGAGAAGGATGCCACTGGTAATCCGACTTACAAGATCGGGTTCGCGATCAGTGTCGTCAGTACCAAGCTATTCGGTGAGGAGCCTGTCCGTGAGTTCAGCGCAAACACCTTTGGCAATCTGACGTTCATCCAAGAACTCTACAACCAATGCGAAACAAATCCGGAGTTCAAGTCCGGAAAAGCGCCGGTCGTGAAAATCACCGGAGCGAAAGCGCAGAAGGTTGGCAAGGGGAACACGCGTATCCCTGAGTTCGAGATCGTGAAGTGGGTCGATCGTCCTGCGGAATTGTCAGGCGGTACAACGGAGGCAAATGTAGTGCAGTCTGCACCACAACCTGAACCCGCACCAACGCCTGCTCCGGCAGACGACGATGAGTTCTAAGGGAATGACGATGCTAGTAAGACTCAGCACACCGGACTGCACGGAGGTCTTGATTAACCCAGACCAAGTGCAAGCGGTATTCAAGGTGACCGATAAGCGGTCGAACATTCAATTTGCCAACTCGGAACGTCATATGGCGGTCAGCGAAGGCATTGATGTGTTGAATACATTGTTCAACACGAAACCAACTTCCAGTCGAGCTAGGAAGACGACCTGATAAGCGGGTGACTTAGCCCCCTTCGGGGGGCGTTTTTTCGATAAATAGAATAGCTCGGTGGGAAGAATGGAAAAACCAAACACATTACTGGAGTGGGCCAGATATTACGCGGGACTCGGTTTCAGCGTCATACCGGTTTACACGGTTGACGATTCCGGCATCTGCACTTGCAAGAAGAAAGAAGAATGTAAGAACGCAGGCAAGCATCCGGCGATCAACTGGCAACGCTTCACCAAGAGAAAAGCGGACGACGATCAACTGCTTGTCTGGTTCGATGGTATGGAGCATAGCCATAACGTTGGACTGGTGACCGGTTCAGTCAGCAATAACATATTTGTTATCGACGTGGACACGGGTCAGGGTAAGACCGGACTGGAGACGCTCGATCAGGTTCAGATGGCGCATGACGACCTACCGATCACCGCAACAGCGAAGACCGGATCAGGTGGTAAGCACATCTTCCTGAGAGCGCCTAACGGGTTCCATGTGAAGACCGACACCAATCTGATCGGCAGAGGCATTGACGTGCGAGGCGAAGGTGGCTTTGTCGTTGCCGCGCCAAGCCGTCACGCGTCAGGTAATCGCTACACCTATGACATGGACGACATCGCGGATGCACCGAACTGGGTTCTGGCGATGGTAGAAGGGGGTGTCACGGGATCAAGTGACACGCATCTGCAATCCACGACAACCAATCCGTTCGGCCAGTACGACGACGGACGTGAAGCCGTGATGATGAAAACCATCGTCTCAACGATCCTGTCGTACTACGAATCCACGGCATCGATGCCAACGTTGGACGACCTGATTGAACACGGGTGGCCGTTGTATGAGATGCGAGTGGCAACCAGAAACGGTCGCACGTTAGAAGAGGACGGGAGAGGCATCAGCGCGTTCACCGAGAAAGCGGCATACCAACTCGCTAGAGCGAAGCGCGGTGATCTCGATACGCTGAACCACGTTCGTTCCAAAATGGAAGCAATGGGCATCAAGGAAAACGCATCGGGGGGATACGATGAGTCGAAGGAAACAGAGCAAGAGATTGATGACGATTACGCCGACGGGTCTGTACAGACCGTTAAGGTTCTGCGAGAGGCTGTCAGAATGGCGCAGGATACGGAGGAGAGGCGTCAGACGCGCTTACATCTTGAGGACTGGCACGTCGGTCGCTTTAAAGGCGAGCCGCCAGAGATGGAGTATTTGGTCGAGGGCATCTTTCCTTCGGGAGTCCCCGCGCTTCTTGCGGCTTCGGGAGGGATCGGAAAATCATTCGCGCTTCTCGATCTGGCTCTCAAAGTCGCACTCTTTAAGGGAGATGATCCGTTTGAAGTGGCTCCGTTCGCGTTCGGCGGGCGAATCACAAAGGGTGGAAAGGTTGTATTCCTTACCGCCGAAGATAGCGCGGATTCGGTCCATCGGCGGTTGGCTCAAATCTCTACGCGTGATGAACTGGAAAGTGCGTCGGAGAATCTTGTTGTTGTGCCGTTACCCGACGCGACGGGAGCCATCGCTTTAATCAACGAGGGAATGGGCGTCGTCTCAATGACCGAGCATTACCACGACCTGATGGATCAGTTGCTCAACATGGGTGACGTGGCGTTGGTGATTATCGATCCACTGCAAGCGTTCTGTTGGGCAGACGTAAACGCTGATCCGAAAGCCGCGCAAGTGTGGTGGACCGCAATGAGTTCTATCTGCGCGAAGACCGGAGCCACGCTGATCGTTGCGCACCATATGCGTAAAGATGGTCTGAGAGGCATCACAGTGGCCGAGGAAGCGCGTGAAGCGATTAGAGGCTCAACCGCCTTGGTCGATGGTGCGCGTCTGGTGTACGCGATGTGGGCGATCAGCGGTGACGCGGAGATCGGTCCGTGCAAGGCGCTTGCATTACCGCTGAATAAGCAGTCGATCGTGTGCGGGTGTGTCGTGAAGGCGAATGACCTGATCGACAGGGACGTGCGTTATTACGGACGTGGTAACAATGGATTGCTTGAGGACCGTACAGCGGAGGTCGAGTCAGCGCGGAGACGTGAGGACGAGGTTAGCCAAGAGCAGATCGATAAGACGTTTGCCGAGATCGAGCTACGTTGGAATCGCGAGAACCCGTTCAGCAACGCCAGTCAGACCGGCGACCGTTATCTAGTCCGTTGGATGACCGAGAACATTGGAATGACAAAACGTGCCGCGAACAAGGCGATGTGCGAGTGGATCGACCACGGGTACATCACGATTGAAATGTTAAGCGGCAACACGAAGAAGAAGGGGTTATGCGTCATGCATACGCCCACGTCAGAGATTAAAGAAGAAAGAGGGTTCGTGAATGACTAACGTAGTGAGCTTCAGCGGAGGTCGAACATCCGCATATATGGTTTATCTGATGGAGAAGATGCGTCGGAACGGGGAAATGGATGATGTCCATTACGTTTTCATGGACACCGGAGCCGAGCATCCAAAGACGTATGAGTTTATTAAGAACTGCGTGGATCACTTTAAGATCGACTTGCGATGTATCCGTACTGATATATCGATGGACTTTGGGACCGGACCGAAATACACGGAGATCACTTTGGACGAGTGTGGCCCAGACCTTCAGCCGTGGATCGATATGACGCGAAAGTATGGCACTCCGTATACGCATGGAGCGTTTTGTACAGACCGGATGAAGACAGCGCCTTACAAGAAGTTTTGCGATGACCAGTTCGGCAAGAAAAGTTATGTGACGTGGCTAGGAATTCGGTCAGATGAAACACGCAGGATCAACTTAGCGCGGGAGGGCTATCGCTATCTCGCAGAGATCAGTCCAATGACAAAGATTGACATCAATGGATGGTGGTCCGAGATGCCGTTTGACCTAGACCTTCCTGATTACCTTGGTAATTGCGTCTTCTGCTTGAAGAAGGGCGACAACAAGATTGCACTGGCGATGCGTAAGGAGCCAGAGCTAGCCAAGCAGTTCAACGAAATGTTGTCGCGTGAAGACGTAAGGACGCCTGACAACAAGCAAGAACCGAATCCAAACATTTATCGCAATGCGTTTTCGATGGCTGACATTGAACGCGTCTATGCTCATGTGCCAACTGAATATCTGGATCAGCGCATGAAGCCGAACCGAGGCAACTGTCAGGAGTCGTGCGAGGTATTCGGGTGTACGGATGACCTATTTGCCGATCAAGGGGGAAGCAATGACTAAGGATCAAATCGACATCATCGTGGAGATGTACAAGGACGGGCGGAACTACACGAAGATCGCGAAGGACGCAGGGACATCGATCTACACGGTGAAGCGTTGGGTACGCCTGAACAGGGACGAGTATGGGTTGACGCGTAGACGCAACCTCGCGGAAGGGACAGGCGTGAACGGGTACAGCGCGGAGATCGCTTCATCGTGGAACCTGAAGCTGTCCAAGGAGTATCTAGTGAAGGCGTGGGGGAGCGTGGCGTCATGGGAGTGATGTACGAGACAGCGCAGGACTTGAAGCGTGAGAGCGATGTGATCGACGCATACGCAAAGATGTTGGGTTACGAATACCAGAAGCTACCGATTGCGTATAAGGCGGACTATGCGCTTCTGGAGGACGGTGGAGTGAAGGCGCTTGTTGAGATCAAATGTCGCAACGTCAACCACGATACCTATGACACGATCATCCTTAGCTTGCTCAAGTGGCACGACATCAATGCGATGTCGCAACGCATAAATATTCCCGCAGTATTCGTTATCCGCTACAACGATGGGGTGTTCTCAATACCGATGCGTGAGGCGCCTGACGCGATCACGATTGGAGGACGCGTAGACCGTGGAGACAGTCGGGATATTGAGCCGGTGATTCATTACAACGTCGATCGCTTGAGGAGGAAGACCGTATGACGACTAACCCGTACTGGCGCAATCACAACACGCGCAAGCTCGATCCGGAGGACGTAATCCTCATCAGGGCATTGCGTAAGGAAGGGCTGACGTTGCAGGCGATTGCTGAGAAGTTCGAGGTAACGAAGACGCACGTTAGCAAAATTGTGAACCTGAAGATTTGGAGCCATTTGAGATGAACCGCGAGAAAGTGTTAAGGAAACTCAAAAGAACGTACATAAAAATGCTACGTCATTACGCTTATGGGAAACGCGTGAAGGCGCATCTGCTTGAAGAGAAGGCGATGCGTCTGGAGTTTGAGTTGAAGGAGAAGAGCGAATGAGTGATATAGATTTGCGTTTCACCAAAGATGAAATGAATGAACTGATAAACGCACTTGAGGAAGCGGTATACCTCCTCAATCCAACCGATGAGGATATGCAGAAGAAAGCAGGCGTGTATCGGATTGTGACTGCGTTGGGGAAGCTGAAGGAGAAGAACACATGAGTAATGCAAATGAATTACCGGTTTAACAAATTTGTTATTTGCGTACTCAGACTACGCATATCGGAATATCTTTAAACCGACCATCGGAGGAAGAACGCATGAGCGGCAAGGGTGACGCATACAGACCGGTAGACCGTGAGAAGTATGCAAGCAACTGGGATCGCATTTTTGCGATAAAGGAAGACCGTGAGTCCGTGCTTCATCCTCAGTCCCTTCGGAAGAAGGACTGCGTGAAACATTTGCAGGATCAGACCGGAAAAGCGGTGGGCCGCTGTCCGAATACGATTGATATTGAGGAGCAAATTGAGCAAGACCGTGGGACCGATTAGGGGTGTTTGCGGAAGTCTGCGGAAGTCTGCGGAAGTTGAGACTGGGGTATGCGGAAGTCGTTAAAATCCCTTAAGGGAAATAGATAACTTCCGCAATGGTTTTGGACGGGTCTGCGGAGGTTGGCGGAAGTTGTTGGTCTTACTCGCAGTCATGCGGAAGTCGTCACTTGTCGTTGACGACGTTCCGCAGTGACGACTCACGAAAGTAACGCGCAGGAGAATTGCGTGAAACATCTCGCGATGAGATAGCTCGATGTTATCGCTACGCGAAGAACATCTTAATAATTGAGGGAATGAATATGGATGATTATGCATCGAAGATCATGACCGACGAAGGAGGTTATGCATCGGACGTGACGCGGAAAGCTGTTGCAAGTTGGGAACGCAGAAAAGCGGAGGCGGTGTCACGTTGGGGGAGCTTGGACCGTTTAGCGTCGAAGTGTAGTCCTGAGACTGCGGCTAAGTTCGCAAAGGCGAAGGGACGGATGAAGGATGCGAAGGTTAGTGCGGAGGAGTTTGAATACGCGAAACGGTTAGGCGTCATGGAGCGAGGCGTGGATGCGTTGGAGAAGGAAGCAATGGCAAACGGGTACGCGTCGAATGATCTGTGTTGGTTTGACCTGAAGATGCGGGTGAAGGACCGGCGCGCTTCGCGCTCAGAGACTTCGCAAGAAGGACTGCGTGCCGTCTTTGTGGTGAATCCGGAGGATGCCGGATACGTCGCGGCAACGTTGGGGCATGAACTGGGTGAGGAGGTGATCGTGTACACGGTAGCGGACATCGTGATGATGGCTCACGAGAATCCAACAGCGTTGACCCATTTGAAACAGATCGCAGGCGCGTATACTACTCATGTGGATATAGCGGGAGACGGGGAAGCGCCGTGGTAGATAAGGTTATTGGGATAAACGGGAAGCCGTTCGATGCGAGAGACTTTGAAGACGAGAATCGGAAAGCTGTTGAGAGGATGCTCTTTGATGTGGCTGATGATATCGATACGGGTGGCATTATTCCGCGTGGAATGGCGCTTACGATTATTCAAGAGAATGGCGAGCCTTTGTTCTGGTATGGCGGAAGCGAGAGCGACCTGTTCATGCTTTACGGGGCAATCGAAGCCATGCGTCAAACATTCTGGGAATCGGTCATTAAAGAGAGACAGGTAGAGTATGGTGAGTAAAGTACATAAAGGTGAACTGGGTGAGCGGTTGCCGAAGAACTTAGAACGACGGGAACGGTGGTTTGAGATGAGCGCAGACCCGATTGCGCTTGAAACCGAGATCACGGACTGCGTGGCTCAAGGTGAGTCACTTCATGCATGGTGCAAGCGCAAGGACATGGCGTACAACACAGTATTTGACTGGGTTAATCGTGATCCTGCGAGAAAGGAACGCTATGAGCGCGCAAGGATCAGTCGTGCGGAGTGGCACGTCTCTGACATCGAAGAGATGCTAACGGAGGTGCGTCGCGGTGACCTCGACCCTGCAAGGGCTAGGGTGATTGCAGAGAACAAAAGATGGATTGCATCTCGCATGGACCCGCATTTGTGGGGCGAGAAGATGCAGATCAATGCCGAGGTGAACGTTGGAGATCGCTATCTTGAAGCGATAAAGCGATTGACTGCGCCTGATGTGATCGAAGGTAGCGCAAGGGACATTACACCGGAAAGCAATGATTAACGGAGAAAACGCGCACCGACGGGACTACGCGCACACGAGGCGACGTGACCACTTTGTGACCGGCGGTCGATTACCGATTTAACATAATGATAGTTATGCGCCGAAGTAACTTGGCAACGTTGGGACGTAAGTTATTGATTTCGTTGGAGTTGGTCGGAGCCTGTGGATAGGTCACGATGTTATCATCGCCAACTGGTCAAAAAGTGAACACGATAAAACGTCGATCTGTGGATAAGTCCGCCGCGATGACCCCCCCCATCGGTTTATTTGACGGGGCGGCGACGACGGCAACGTGACACACATCAACGAACCCCCGTGGGGGATAGGAGCGAAATGAGCAACGCCACAAATTCTGAAAATCCATTTGTCGATTTCATCCTGAAATATCGCAACGACCCCGTGCTGTTCGTTGAGAAGGTCTTCGGTGTACAGCCAGACGATTGGCAGTCCCAGTTCCTACGCGCCATCGCTGACAATAATCGACGCATCAGCGTCCGATCGGGTCACGGCGTGGGCAAGTCCACTGCGGCAAGTTGGGCGATGCTCTGGTATCTGCTGACGCGTTACCCCGTGAAAGTCGTGGTCACGGCCCCAACCAGTTCGCAGTTATTCGATGCGCTGTTCGCTGAGATCAAGCGTTGGGTGAAGGAGATGGACCCTGCGCTTCGTGATCTGCTTGAGGTGAAGTCCGATCGTATTGAGTTGCGCCCGTCACCGACTGAAGCGTTTATCTCAGCGAGAACGAGCCGAGCGGAGCAACCTGAAGCGTTACAGGGTATCCACTCCGATAACGTCATGCTTGTCGCGGATGAGGCGTCTGGTGTTCCCGAAGCGGTCTTTGAAGCGGCGGCGGGTTCTATGTCCGGACACAATGCGGTTACGGTCCTTCTAGGGAACCCAGTACGTTCAAGCGGGTACTTCTATGAGACGCACAACCGGTTGAAGGATGAATGGTTCACCCTGCACGTCAACTGCGAGAAATCACGCCGCGTCTCTCAGGAGTTTGTCCGTGAGATGGCGATCAAGTATGGCGAGGAGAGCAATGCGTACCGCGTCCGCGTGTTAGGCGAGTTCCCACTCAGTGACGACGACACGATGATTCCGTTCTCGGTTGTCGAACAAGCGATGAACCGTGACATCGAGGTCGATCAGTTCTCGACCGTGACCTACGGGATCGACGTTGCGCGCTTTGGCTCGGACAAGTCCGCGTTAGCTAAGAAGAAGGGAAACGTGATTACCGAGGTGAAGAAGTGGCAGGGACTTGATCTCATGCAACTGGTTGGCGCGATCAAGAATGAATACGACGCGGAGGAGACTCAGGATCGTCCGTTGAGCATTTACATCGATTCCATCGGTCTGGGTTCAGGCGTTGTGGATCGGTTACGCGAACTCGGTCTACCGGCGATCGGGATTAACGTCTCCGAGTCACCGGCCATGAAGTCTGCTTATGTGAACCTTCGTGCGGAACTCTGGGGCAAGATGAAGAACTGGTTGGAGCAACGCGGGTGCGCTCTCCCGAAGGACGATGATCTGTTGGCCGAGCTAACGTCTCCGCGTTACACGTTTAACTCCTCCGGCAAGCTACGGCTTGAGTCGAAGGACGAAATGAAGAAGCGCGGTCTATCGTCGCCTGATTTAGCGGACGCGTGTATACTTACCTTAGCCGGTGATGCGGCAGTGGGTATTTATGGGTCATCTAGCGGTTCTAGTTGGACTCAACCACTCAAGAGATTGATTAAAGGGGTTATCTGATATGCCAATGGTTGATGGTAAGAAATACGCTTACACGCCTGCCGGAAAAGCCGCCGCTAAGAAAGCGAAGGAAAAGAAGGCGAAGGAGATGAATAAGTCACGACGCGTTACCGGAGTGGCGAAGAAGAGCAAGACGCGGAGAGCCTAATGGCGGCTGATAAGCGAACCAAGTCACCGACCCCGACGAACTCCGCGCTGTATAGCCGCGTAAAGTCCGAGGCGAAGGCGAAGTTCGACACCTACCCTTCTGCTTATGCAAATGCGTGGCTAGTCCGCGAATACAAGAAGCGCGGCGGGAAGTACAAGGGATGAGCCTAGATAAGTGGTTCAAGCAGGACTGGGTTCGTATTGGCTCCGACGGAAAGATTGCCGGTAAGTGCGGGACTTCCAAGAACCAGAAGAATCCCGATCGATGCTTACCGCGCTCCAAGGCTGAATCATTAACGAAAGCGCAACGAGCGGCGACCGCCAAGAAGAAGAAGGCGGCAGGTGCTAAAGGCAAGACGGTTGTTGCGAACACCAAGAAAGCGAAGGTGAAAACCCGTGGTTAAACCGGCAAAGGGTAAGGCGAAGGTCAAAGTGACCTCGACCGGCAAGAAGGTGTCCTATGGTGCGAAAGGCGCAAAAGTACGCCCAAACACACCCAAAGGTGATGCGTACTGCGCCAGAAGCTATGAGCAAATGAAGCAATACCCGAAAGCCGCCAAAGACCCCAACTCCCCCCTCCGGCTATCGCGTAAGCGGTGGCAGTGTTCAGGTAAGAAGAGTGTGAAGAAGTAATGGGTGTAGTAAGCGGCGTTAGAGGGCTACTTTTTGCCCACAACACAAGTCCTCAAAGATTGGCGCGTGAAGCGCAAATGGGCGGCGCTCCAATGCCATCTATCGGGGTGACTAAAGAGGGTGTTCCGTTTGATAACTTTGGCGACATCACTTTGATCGGCGACCCCAAGAACTTCGATCCATCTGTTAGAGCTAACAAAGCGTTTAGCTCAGATGCTTACACGGTTCGAGCGCCAAGCCCTGTCCAAATGGCGAAGAAAGACGCGTACAAGCAGTTTGGAGAAGACTTCGCGGATTACCGAGAGTTAGGTGGCACGGATCAGGTTAAGTACGCTTTAGATGCATTAGAACGCAAAGGCAACGTCAACGAGTCTAACTTTGAAGACGTATCACGATTTTTCCAAGGCGGAGCAACTGTAAAGGCTAAGTTCCTTGATGACATGGGGATTGATATCCGTGATGCGGATGGAAAGCTCGACCGCCGCAAAATCAATGAAGCGTTTACTGGTCTGGATGCTGAGTTTGGTCAGTGGTCTAACCAACAGGTTCAAAAGTATTTAGAGCCTGAGACTTACTTTATCTCGAACCCCAATCGAGATTATGTGACCGGTCGCCCTAATCTAGTCGAGTACACCGCAGATAATGTCGCCGACTGGATGGCGAAACGCGGTGGCAAGAACCAAGAAAGCGGATTGGGGCAGACGGGTGTTGCGGCACAACGCGCCTCAGAGTCCGTGCAGTTAAAAAGTTTGGATGATATTAAGGCTCTCCGTGAAAGCGTTGTTGATGAGAAGACACTGGAGCTAGCTAAGAAAGCGACAGAAGACAAGTTTTTCGACTTAGCTGAAAGGCTAAAAGGCTCTTACCAGTACGACGTTGATTCATTCCGCTATCTTGATGAAGTTGGCGAGATGATTATTGGAATGAATGATCGTAACGCTCAGAAGATTCTTCGTGAGTTCGGGTTTGGAGATGCTTCTCCAGAACTGGTTCAAGAGATCAAAGGTTATCGAAAGATGCTTCAGGACTCTCCGGTAGGCTACATGGAGTCTAAGCCAGAGCGCGTCGTCCAACTTGATGAATACTCAGGCGCGGTAGTTCCAGAAGGGACCGATCCACAGACTCTAGGATTGCTAGAGGATGCAGGATTAGAGATCAAAACATACGATCCAGATGTCCCAGAGACACGCACAGCAACTAGAGATACGTTCACGAATCAAATGTTCACGCCCGCCCCAGTCGGTGCAGTGGCTAGCTTACTCGCGACAGAAGCCGCAACGCCTGAAGGGCAGTTAAATCCGTTGCTCGCTGTCCCTGCTGAAGTTGGATCAGCATTGAATGAAGCCGTTGTCGGTACACTAGACTTCATTGGACCAGACACGGTGAACGCGATCTCACAGCTTGCGGGTTCTGAGTTCCGCGTACCGCGCTTGTCGGATCAAGACTTAGTTAAGATGTATACTCAGGGCGGATACATGGACGAAGGTTACGGGCGGGACTTCGTTCGCACTGCGACCGGTTTGCTTCAACCGTTTTAAAGGAAACATAGATGGATCAGTACAACGAAGACGATAAGCGCGGGTCGGCGATCGACGCGGCAATGGACTCACTTGAAGAGATGGGTATCGAGATCGATAACCCGAACGAGATGTCCGACATGGAGTTCGAGGGCATCATTAGCTCCGAAGTCGATGATGCGATTGACTACATCGACAACAACATTTCCAACGATCGCAACCTCGCGTCCCAGTATTACCGAGGCGAACCGTTCGGCGATGAAGAGGAAGGTCGTTCTGCCGTTGTCTCGATGGATGTACGAGATACTGTACAATCCATTCTCCCGTCTTTGATGAAGGTGTTCACGTCCGGCGAGAAGGTTGTTGAGTTTGTGCCGCACGGTGCAGAGGATGTCGCCCACGCTGAACAAGCAACTGACTACATCAACTATGTGTTCATGCAGGAGAATCAAGGATTCAAGATTCTCTATGAGGCGTTCAAGGATGCTTTGGTGCGTAAGGCCGGTATCATCAAGTTCTACTGGGACGATTCCGTTGAGGTATCGACCGAGAACTACACCGACTTAACACAAGCCGCAATGAACCTGCTTCTTCAGGATGAAGACGTAGAAGCGTCGGCAGTCAAAGGGAAGCCAATCGGGGAACCCGTCATGGTGTCACCAGAAGTGCGTGATCCTATGACGGGCGAACTGCTTCAAGAAGCCGCGTTCGAGCAACCAATGGCTTACGACTTGGAACTCAAGCGTCGCACTAAGCGAGGCAAGATCAAGTGCGAAGCGTTACCCCCTGAAGAGTTTTTGATTGACCGCCGTGCGAAGTCGATCCACGACGCAACGATGGTCGCTCACCGTAAGATGGCGACTGTTTCAGAGCTAGTCGCGATGGGTTATGACTTCGACATGGTGATGGAGAACGCGGGAGAAGACTTCCAGTTCGACACCAACAGCGAATACTACAACCGGAATCCAGTGGCGACGCTCAAGAACTACGTCGCGAAAGATGACTCGAACAAGCGTGTTCTCTACATCGAAGCCTATGTGAAGGCGGATTACGATGGAGACGGCATTGCGGAGCTACGCAAGGTCTGTTGTATGGGTGACTCGCATAAGGTTGTGCGTCACGAGCCATGCGATCATGTGCCATTCGCGGCTTTCTGCCCAGACCCAGAGCCACACACGTTCTTCGGTCAGTCGCTTGCCGACATCACGATGGACATCCAGAACATCAAGTCTCACATCCTCCGGAATCAGTTGGACTCACTCGCTCAATCGATTCATCCACGGATGGCGGTTGTCGAGGGTCAGGCAAACTTGGAAGACGTGCTGAACTCAGAAGTCGGCGGGATTATCCGGATGCGCGCACCAAACATGGTGCAGTCATTCTCTCAGCCATTCGTCGGACAACAAGCGTTCCCGATGATGGCGTACATGGATGAAGTGAAGCAGGCTCGGACAGGGATCAACAAAGCGGCGGCAGGTTTAGATGCTGATGCGCTTCAATCCACAACCAAGACAGCAGTTGCGGCAACCGTGACAGCGGCACGTCAACACCTAGAGTTGATTGCGCGCATCTTCGCAGAAACCGGTATGACCGATTTGTTCTGTGGATTGCTACGGCTATCGATCCTTCATCAAGATCAACCAAAGATGGTCCGTTTACGCGGGAGCTTCGTTCAGGTTGACCCACGGGCATGGCAGTCAGGTTTCGACGTGACAGTGAACGTGGCACTCGGTGGCGTGGATGACGAGCAAAAGATGATGCTGTTGCAGTCAGTTGCCGAGCGTCAGGAGAACATCATCTCCCAGTTCGGCTTAGATAACCCACTGGTCACCTTGGCGCAGTATCGCAACACCGTTGGTAAGATCATCGAGACAGCGGGACTCAAGGACGTGGATTCATACTTCCTCGACCCGAATGGACCACAAGCACAACAGATCATGGCTCAAGCCTCTCAGAAGCCGAAGAAGCCGCGCCCTGAAGAAGTATTGGCGCAAGCCGAGATCGCGAAGACGCAAGCAGAGACTCAGGCGCGGATCGCCGCAATGAACCTCGATCGCGAGAAGATGTTCATGGAAGACGAGCGCAAGCGTGACGAACTGGATGCGAAGATTTCGATGGAAGCGTTGGAGCTTCAGGCGAAGTACGGAACGCAGATCGACATTGCTCAGTTGAAAGCAGAGGTTGAACGCGAGAAGTTGAATATCCGCGAACGCGGCGCAACGTTAAGACAGATGATGAATAACGCACCACGAGGTGACTAATGATTTTTACAAGACGGGACATTGAGCTTGGAGAAAAGGCTCGATCCGTCGTCGAGAACGAGACATACAAAGATGCATTTGTTACTGTTCGTAACAGATACATCGAGTCTCTTATCAATACGGCGGAAGATGACACAGCTAGACGCGAGAAAGCGTATATGGCTGTCAGGATGCTAGATGAGGTGGAATCACACCTCATTAGTGTGATGGACAAGGGGAAGTTGGCTAAACAACACCTTGACAAACTAAACCGTAGATAAGGGATAATGTAACCATGAGTGACAACCAAGAAACTGGATCACTATCAGTAACACAAGCCGCAAACGTATTTGGCGGGATAATGGAGCCTAAAGAGGCGACCCCAGAACCCGTAGAAGCAGAAGTGGTAGAAGAGTCCGAAGCAAGTGCAGAGGACGTTGAGGTAGAGGACACGTCAGCCGAGGAATTTAGCGAGGACTCGGAATATGACCCCGAAACCGGTTCGGAGGAAACGAACGAAGACGACAATGAAGGGAGTAGCCAGACTTACACCGTCCGCGTTGATGGTGACGAAGTTGAGGTAACGATCGATGAATTGTTGAGCGGGTATTCGAGAACTCAGGACTACACGCGTAAAACGATGGCATTGGCGGATCAGCGAAAGTCTCTGGAAACAGAACTGGATCAGATACGTCAGGAACGCGCACAGCTAACGCAGGTGCTTGAGCAAATTGATGTTCAGGATCAAGAGCAAGAACCCAACTGGGAGGCTCTTTATCAGCAAGACCCACAACAGTGGGCAGTACAGCGTGAAATGTGGCGGACCAAGCAGGAGCGTAAACGCGCACTGGTTGAGGAGAAGCAACGGTTGCTTCAAGCGCAAGAGTCCGACAAACAGCGAATCGTCGCACAGTTTGTTGAGCAAGAGCGTGGGAAGCTAAACGAGGTTCTTCCGCAATGGCGTGACGAGAAAGTAGCGAAGGCAGAGAAGGCGAAAGTCGCTGACTATGCCAAGAAGATCG
>Ga0209653_1000997_pt1 | contig 23722 bp, 14 predicted proteins | sample SaaInl6LU_22_DNA_FD_184644 | JGI IMG/M metagenome (GOLD analysis project Ga0209653, IMG submission 184644) | Marine microbial communities from expanding oxygen minimum zones in the Saanich Inlet - ESP_116LU_22_DNA (SPAdes) (version 2) | ecosystem: Environmental > Aquatic > Marine > Intertidal...
GAGTGAAGTATGCCCAGCAGTGGATCGCCATAGCCCTGATCGGTATCAGCTTTTTTGCCGGCTACCAATTAGCTCAAGATGAAGAGCTAACAGCTGAAGATATCAAGTCAACTCAAAAAGTGTTCGACCTGAATTTTGACGATAATGAGATCGAGCAACTCTTACCCAATGTGCGAAGAACTTTAAGAGGGGTCGAAGAGCTGCATGAATATGAGATCGACAATAGCATTCCTCCTTCAGTTTGGTTCAAACCACAGAAAACAGGTAAGATCATTCCGTCCAACCAAATCACACAGAACTGGCAACTGCCGAGCAATGTAGATCTTCCTGCCAATAAGAATGAGCTGGCCTTTTATACTGTGGCAGAGCTCTCAGTTTTGATGCGAGAAAGAAAGGTCACTTCTGTAGAATTGACTGAATTCTTTATCGATCGGTTGAAGCAATATGGTGACACGCTACAATCTGTGATCACTATTATTGAGGAAAGAGCTATGGCTCAGGCTAGAAGAGCCGATGACTTGCTGAAGAATGGTACCTACTTGGGGCCATTGCATGGAATTCCTTACGGAGCCAAAGACCTTTTGGCTGTACCAGATTATAACACCACTTGGGGAGCGGGTCCATACAAAGACCAAAACAGAGGCGATGAATTGGCTACTGTGGTGAAAAAGTTAGATGAGGCGGGTGCGGTTCTCGTTGCCAAACTTACACTTGGGGCATTAGCCATGGGCGATGTTTGGTACGGTGGAAGAACCCGAAACCCTTGGAATTTAGAGCAAGGGTCTAGCGGATCGAGTGCTGGTTCTGGTTCTTCTACGGCTGCTGGATTAGTGCCTTTTGCTTTAGGTACGGAGACCTTGGGCTCTATAGTTTCGCCTTCAACGAGAAATGGAGTTACCGGATTAAGACCCACTTTCGGAAGGGTGAGTCGAGCAGGCGCTATGGCTTTAAGCTGGACGATGGACAAGATCGGTCCAATGACGCGTTCTGCCCTAGATGCTGCCATTGTCTTCGATGCCATTCGAGGAGAAGACCAAAAAGATCTAACGGTAGAAGATCATCCTTTTAATTATCAAGGTAAAGCTGATCTGTCAGAGTTGAGGATCGGTTATCTAAAAGACTATTTTAATGGCGGAAGAGGAACTCAAAAGACTAATGACTCCATATCGCTAGAGGTGCTCAGAAGTCTAGGTGCCGATCTACAACCTGTTGAATGGGTGTCAGATATGCCATTTGGAGCCATGCAGTCTATTTTATCTGCAGAAGCGTCTGCTGCCTTCGATGCCCTGACCAGATCCGATCAGGATACCTTGTTGGTAAGACAAAATGCTGGGGCTTGGCCTAATTCATTCAGGGCGGCTCGTTTTATTTCAGCCGTGGATTATATCAACGCGAACAGAGCCCGTTATGAATTGGTAGAAAAAGTGAATGACCTGATGAAGGAATTTGATGTGATCGTAACACCTAGCTTTGGAGGTTCGCAATTGCTGACAACCAACTTGACAGGTCATCCATGCGTGGTGCTGAAGAATGGCTACAACAATCAGGGTAGCCCAACGAGTATCTCATTCATAGGAAACCTCTTTGACGAAGCAACTATATTGAGTGTAGCTAGAGCTTTTCAAGAGGCTACGGAATTTGATGAGCAGCATCCACCAATGTTTATTGATTAAAAAAACACGTCATTGCGTTCCCCTTAGGGAGAAACAATCTCAAGCTTTATGCCTTGGGAGATTACTTCGTCCTTCGTCCTCGTTATGATGTTCAAAATGTATAATTTGCTCATATGCTTTTAGCCATAGATGCCGGTAATACCAACATTGTTTTTGGTATTTATAAGAACGAAGAATGGATCCATGAATGGCGCTTGGATACACTTCCGGTTAAATCGGAGGCAGAATATGATATGTTCCTGCGCTCGAACTTCCTGGAGTTTGGGCTTCACCTCGATGGGCTTGATGGTATTGTAATATCTTCTGTGGTGCCACAATTGAATGAGGTATTAACCAATTTTGCTCAATCATTTATAGAAAAACCTGTTTTTGTTGGTCCAAAGGTCTTTGATCAGCTACCTGTCAAGACCAAGAACCCGTATCAAATCGGGACAGATCTAGTGGCTAATGCCGTTGCGGGTTACACCTTGTATCAAACGACTACTATTGTGGTGGATTTTGGCACTGCCTTGACCATGACCACCGTGGGAGAAGATGGTGTGATCCAAGGGGCAAGTATAGCTCCTGGTTTGAAGACAGCGATTAAGGCATTGGTTGGTAATACAGCCCAACTTCCAGAGGTTCCATTAGATCTTCCCGATTCGGTTTTAGGTTTAAATACGATTCATGCTATTCAGTCGGGAGTGCTTTGGGGCTATGTGAGTATGGTAGAAGGAATGTTGGATCGATTGGGCAAAGAATTAGATAGGCCGCATAAAATCGTAGCCACGGGTGGATTATCTTCCATTCTACATCCTTTACATGATCGTTTTGATGATGTAAAAAGACATTTGACCTTAGATGGACTGAGGATCATTCACGAAATAGTAAGCAATGCAAAAGTATAACTGGGCACTCAAAGGAATTCTATATATGATCGTTATTTGGCTGATCATCTACATCGGTATTCCATATTTCGATGAGACTAAACCGATGGAGCCCGAGAAGAATCTATGGAATCTGTTGATCGCATTGCCTGCTGGAGTCGCCTTTTGTTGGTACCGTTATAAGTTTATGAAAGAGAAGCTAGAGAAGCAAAGGAGAGAGAATTGACCCTCTTATAACTTTATCCATGAGTAAAATCTTGAAAACCTAATCCCCCTTGCCCCCTTTTTAAAAAGGGGGAGAGATGATGCGAGTGAATATCTTTTACTGTCTTTTTTCTGTTGTGCGAAGTGGAATGATCTACCTCATAAACATCAGATTAAGACTCTCCGCTGTCACGGAGTGACTTAGACGATGCTTTATTTGTTATTCAGAGGTTTTTATTGTTCCGTTAAAGTGTCCTCATCAAAACATGATTCAATAAAAAAGCCCTTCCAAACCGTAGTTCAGAAGGGCAGATTGATGATTGTAAATTTTTATTTTCTAATTATCTAATTTCCTTTTCCGTAAAGCTCAACACCAGTCTCATAGTACTTATCTCCTTCTGTCCAGAACGGAGTTTCTTTAGCATTACCGATCAATCGAGACGCATAAACGTAGCTCTTGAAGAATTTTTCCAAGTAGTCATAATCAACAGTATTTGGATTATCTCCGGCCTGGTGGTAATACTTCATGATCTCCGCATCAAATGCCTGAAATCCTAAGCTGTAGGTTGGTGCAGGAATTCCTTTTCTAGCGAAACTCACGTTATCAGAACGGTCGAATAATCCTTGCTCCCCTGCAGGGTCATCAATGGCGGTGAGGCCAAAAGCCACGTTAGCATCTTTGATGTGTTGAGAAGCCGTAGTTCTTTCTAAACCGATAATGGTAGAGATGGTAGTATCGTTATAACCACCGTTATCACTGTTCCAACAAAAGACAATTTCATCTAATGGGATGATAGGATTGTCAGCCATGTAACGGCTACCTAAAAGGCCTTTTTCCTCAGCAGTGTAAAGCACAAAAAGTGCGGAACGTTTCATTGGATATTTAGCAATATTCTCAGCAGCTGAAAGTACAGTCACTGTTCCGATAGCATTGTCGCGCGTACCATTATAAATACTGTCTCCATCTTCGTTCGGAGGACCAATACCAATATGATCATAATGGGCAGAGAACATGATAATTTCATCCTTCAATTCAGGATCAGTTCCTTCTACCATGGCAATGATGTTCTTATCATCAGTTAACTCGTTGGTCATCCCTTCGATCTCCAAAGAAGCACGTTTGATACTTCTAGTCATCATAAAACGTTGGTTGGCGTTGTCTAGATCTTTCAGCCATAAGTGAGGAATGATCTCACCTTTGTCTTCAAAAGAATCTAAAGTGAGGCCAATTCGATTGAATGAACTCACTAATCGATTCCAAGGAGTAGCCGGAGAGTTATAGAATTCTACTAAACCTGCTGCACCGTTTTCTCTCGCCAGGTTATACTTTTCACGGCTTAATCTTAAAATGTCTCTTCTATCAGCTGTTTCACCATTTCCAGCTTTAGCAAAGACCATTTTACCGGCAACGTCTGCACCGTCAAAATCAGCTTCTAGCCCATATTCAAGGTAAACTACCTCACCTTCGTATGAACCGCTTTTCCCATCTACGATCAAGAAATCTTCGTTCAGGTTAAAATCTCTGCCGCTATAAGAAAATGATGCTGAAGAAGCTGGGGCTTTCTTTCTCAATGGAACAGGTTGAAACCAACCATCGGCACCAGGTACTTGCTTTGCACCATAGCTTTCTAATTCTTTGGCGAGATAGTCTGCCGCGATCTGAATTTCTTCAGAACCCGTATCTCTACCTTTTAGCTCATCGGAAGCTATGTAGTAAATGTGCTCTTTAATTGTTTCTTGGTTGACGGTTTCTAAGGTCTTCTCCAGATCTGTCTTCTGGGCACAGGCACCTAAACTCAATATAGAGGCACCTATAAAAAATATTTTAATTCTATTCATGATCAGTTCAATTCAAAGTATTTAAAAATAGGGTATTCTACTGTCTTTTCTGCTATACCTTCTTTTTCAAAGTAAGTATCAAAGAAATTCCAGTTGACTAGTCCGTCATCGGATTGTGGTTCTAATAAGTAAAAAATAAGATTGGCCAAAGGCTGAGCTAGATTAACATAATAATCTCCTTTTGAGAATCTTTTTCGGCTTTCTTCAAAACTACCTTCTAATGTAACCATATTATGGCCTTCAAAGGGTCTTTGAGCTTTGTCTAGTTGAGTAGCCATAAAGACCTCACCACTTGCTCTTGTATTGCTTTCTAAAGTTTGAACCTCTACACCATGCAATTGTAAATGCTTGACTATGTTTTCCATTTCTTTTGGAATGATATAGCCTTTAGGTAAAGTGGCGCTCACCGTAGCATCGAAAGCAGAGTAGTTCGTTATATTCGAGAGGGTAATGATCTCCGGCTTTCTAAGATAGGTCTCCTGGCCTCTAGAATTAGTAGTTTTTAAATGATTATAAATTCTATAAGATTCAACAGGCTCATCCATAGGCACCATTTCGAAACGTACCCCTTTTTTGATCTTTCCACCTTGTTCTTGGACCAATTGAATAGCTGCTTCTTCAGCTTTTTGGTTTATCTCTTTCATCTCATATCCATGCTCGTTGGTGTATTCAAGTATTTCTCGAACAAAGGCGTAGGTACTATTCATTCTTTGGTACAGTCTTTCGTGGGCAAAAGCCTCACTAAGAATTGCCATTCTGTTTCTTAGTCCAAATTGATTCACCAAATAACGTGGATGGTGATTGTATGTCGAAATAGACTTGATGGGCCAGCCTTCTCTTCTAGTGTAGAAGTAACCATAAGGTCCTAAATGAACATCGTCTTCCTTAAGCACATTTTCGGTAACCTCAGGAAGTATATTATCCCAAGTGTAATCATAAGGTGCTTTCTCTCCGGCAGTGTGATAGCTAGGTGCCCAAGTAAGCGAATAACCATGCCAAACCCCGTTGGTCGTATGTAAGTCGACAAACAAAGTAGGATCCCATGGCACAATGATGTTACCTAGAAGGCCTTTTGTTTCTAATGCTTCGGCCTTCATACCATCACGGTTCAAATCCCAACCTTGGCTGTTAGCTCTGATCCCAACTTTTATAGGGCTGTCCTCCTGAGAGGGTCTTCGTCCTTGCTCCATTTCATCATTACTATCTGTGTTATAGATAGGGGCGAAAAGTATGATCTGGTTATCTAGTAAATTGCTTTTATCGCCTTTTAAGATCTCTCTGAGTAAGACCTGAAGAGCCTCTTTACCTTCAACTTCTCCTGAGTGAATGTTTCCTTGAATATAGATAATAGGCTTCCCGCTTGCCTTGGCTTCCTCTGCAGTTTCTACCTTAGGGTTAGCCATTACTACTACAGGCACGTCCTTCCCTCCTTTGGATTGAGCCATAGAGATAAGATGAGCATAAGGGCTACCCTCAACTGCTGCATTAACCACATCCATTACTTGTTGATAGGAAGAGGTTTCACGATAGCCAGTCAGCTCTGGATGTGTTAGTAATTCTCTAGGCCATTCTTGGGCTGTAACGGAAATAGTAGCCGTAGCCAAAAGAAGTAAAAAAAGTTTCTTCATGATATTATTCTTTGGTCGGTGAAATTACCAAAAACGACTTACAAGAGGCCGACTTTGAACTTTCAATTATATAAATGGTTAGATTTCCACTGAATTAACCTTTTGAATACCAGAAACTATGATCAACCGTAGAGATTTTATCCAGAAAGCAGCTTTAGGAAGTTCTGCCTTGGCATTTTCCAACCCATTATTAAGACTCTTAGCTCAGAATTCTTATCAAATGGAAATGCTGAGGGGAAATGTTGGGATCTTCACCGAACGTGGAGGCACTATTGCTTTCTATATCTCACAAGCTGGGCTAGCGGTTGTTGATAGTCAGTTTCCTGAGCAAGCGGGTCATCTGATCGAGGAGTTGAAGAAGAAGTCAGATCGTAGGTTGGACCTATTAGTGAATACCCACCATCATGGAGATCATTCTGCTGGAAATATCGCTTTCAAAGGATATGTGAAAAAGGTAATGGCTCATGAAAATTCAATGCTGAATCAGAAAAGAACTGCTGAAGCTCAGGGTTCACTAGATAATCAACTCCTGCCAGACACTACTTACAAGAAAGGAATGATCAGAGAAAGAGTTGGTGGCGAAAGAATTGCACTGCATTACTTCGGGCCGGGGCATACCGATGGAGACTCATTCGTTCATTTTGAGAACGCCAATATCGTTCATACAGGAGATCTGCTTTTCAATAGAAGAGTGCCTTATATCGATAAGTCTGCAGGTGCGAATATTGAAAATTGGCAACTGGTGATGGAAGAAGGTTATAAGGCTTTCGATGCAGATACGCGGTTTGTCTTTGGCCATTCTGGAAATGGTTATGAGATCAAAGGAACTCGAGAGGATTTAAAAGCCTTCCAGAATTACCTAGGCAAAGTGCTTGAATTTGTAAAGAAGGGTCAAGCGAATGGTAAAACAAAAGAGCAGTTGGCCGAGGTGACTGAGATCCCAGAAGCACCAGAATGGAAAGGTGGCCAATCAAGAGCTATCAATGCAGCTTGGACAGAGTTGTTTGAGGAATAATCCCTCTGTCCTAAAGGGCACCTACCCTTTATTAGGGGAGGAAAGTAGTATGACTTAAGTATTGACATCTATCTAGGTACTCAATACTCAGTACTCATATCTATTTCACCGGGGCGTATGGATTGATCTCCTTCAGCTTTTCTTCTAACGTGCGGAGGTCTTTGAGGCGTATCCAGCTTACTTTGATCTTGTGCTTTTTCAGTTTGTCATTTTCGTCAAGTACATTCAGTCCTATATGTAAATGGTCAGTTTCAAAGTAGCTGTCGAAGTTGTATTTCGTGATCAGAAGTGATTTCTGTTTTTTCGAAAAGAGCCTTTGGGTATTGATCACTAGATCTCCGTTGGCTTCAGTGGCATGTATATAGACGGGCCAGTTGACAAACGATGACATGAATCCGAATAAAGGAGCAAAAGCCACTAATAGTATCAGCGTTGGAAGGTCAGGAGAGATGATGTACTTGTATACGAACATAAAGACCACGAAGAGTCCGTAGAAGCAGAGCAAGTATTTAAATCGGTTCACCCGACCTTTATTGTTAATGTCTTTCATTTTTAACCTTTAATCATCATACCGGAAAATTAGTCCATATTTTTTGAATTGGGCTCATTTGTCTGGTATCTCTGAAAACAATGAGAAAAATTCTGGAATGACTGCTTCACCTTAATTGTTCAGTTTTGTTTTATTGAGAATATCCCACAAAACCACTCCCATGCTTACGCTAACGTTGATGGAATGTTTAGTACCGAATTGAGGGATTTCCAAACACAGGTCAGCAGATTCTACCACTTCATCTTCCACTCCGAAAACTTCATTACCGAATACCAAAGCGAGTTTATCTGAGGCTTTGGGTTGGAATTCTTCCAGTGAAGTACTTTGGTCCGCCTGTTCTATGGCAGATATTTGATATCCTTTCTCCTTTAGTTCTTTACAAGCTTGTGAGGTATTCTCAAAGTACTTCCAAGCCACAGAATCTGTGGCTCCCAAAGCCGTTTTGTGGATCTCACGATGTGGAGGTTGAGCAGTGATTCCACATAAATAAACTGCTTCTATGGCGAAAGCATCGGCTGTTCTAAAGGCAGAACCCACATTGTGCATGCTTCTGATATTGTCTAAAACCAAAATAATTGGGTTCTTCTCCTGAGACTTGAAAGTCTCTAAGTCTGGTCGGTTGAGCTCTTCATTGCTGATCTTGCGCATACGACAAAAATATAAAAGAAACCCGACCTTTCAGCCGGGTTCTCAATCTCATGGCTACTACTAGAAGCCATGTCCCAGCAAAGCTGGGCAACACCAATCAACAACTCATATCTTCTTGGTGATCACCAAATACTTGGAGATCTTCCAAAAGTTTTCTGGGTCTGTTATCTCTAATACTTTTTCTGACTCGCTTTCACCCGGAATGATCTGATACGATCCTGCAGGATGATTGCTTACCAAACTAAGGCTTGAAGCTTCTATTCTAAGAGTTTGCAGATTCCTTCTGTCAATCGACAAGTAAGAACCAAGATCAGCTTCTTCTTGCAAGGCAATATTTCTTCCAAAAACGCCTAGGAAGCCGCCTTCTTTGTTGACAACACCTTTGGTTTTCAATTGCTCATAAGTACCTATAGCCAAGAAGCTTTTATTCAACTCATTGTTTTGTGCAGTAAGTTGTTTGACTTCAAGATCTTTCATGTCAATAGTTTCTAGCTGAGTGTTGATTGTTTGATTCAATGAATCTTGTTCTGAGATCATCATCGCTAATGATTCATCGCGTTCACTCAGTTGTGTTTTAAGTGATTGAATAATTTCGGCTCTTTCAGTTAATGTGGTTTGCAATGAGCTGATCCGTTTTTCAAAAACACCGAGTTTTAGGTTAGAACTTCTAGTTTCATCCTCTAGTTTTTTAAGGTCTTGCTTGCTTCTAAAAATCAGGTCGTCAATCATGTTGATCTCTTTAAATATTTTCTGGTGGTTACTTTTATTAATGCGATCGTTGCTTTGGGCTTGAATGATATTCTCTCTCTCGAGAATATCACCGATCCTGTCTTCCACCTGATCATAAAGAGTGAGCATTTCATTAAATGCCGATTCCTGATTCATCAGTTCTGTTTCCAGTTGACTGTTCTTTTGGCTGAGTATTTCTTTTTTTTTGGATGTGGATGAGATACCGAACCACATGGCTATGGTTAATGCTCCGAGCAGTACCATACCAATTTTTAATGTTTGTTTCATCTTAAATGGGTTTATGGGTTGTTAAAAAATTCAATACATTTCCCAATTGGGAAGAGGTGATGAAACTGGTGTTAAGGGGTTCCTGAGTTGTCAGGAGAGGTGTTTGATTCGCTTTGGTGTCTATATAACGAAAGATTTAGTTATAATATTGCCCATGTTTTATGAAATCTTCTGAAATACTATTCTATTGCCTTCTCTAATATTATTTATCGCTTACTTATTTTTCTATTTTTGAAAATTACCGAGAGGGATTTTTAGAGAAGTATGGCAAAATCAAAAGCAACCAAAGAAACTCCGTTGATGAAGCAGTACAATGCGATTAAGGCAAAGTACCCAGGAGCGCTTTTGTTGTTCCGTGTAGGAGATTTTTATGAAACCTTTGGTGAGGATGCCATAAAAGCTAGTAAGATACTCGAAATAGTCTTGACCAAAAGAGCCAACGGGGCTGCAAGCCATATTGAATTGGCCGGATTTCCTCATCATTCATTAGATTCTTACTTGCCCAAGCTTGTGCGAGCTGGGAATAGAGTAGCTATTTGCGATCAGCTAGAAGATCCTAAATCGGTGAAAGGAATCGTCAAAAGAGGAGTGACTGAATTGGTTACTCCAGGACTATCTTTCAACGATAATGTGCTTGAACAGAAAAGGAATAACTACCTCTGCTCCTTGTTTTTTGGTAAGGATGAACTTGGCGTTTCCTTCTTAGATCTCTCAACAGGCGAATTCCTTACAGCAGAGGGAACCCCAGCTTACGTTGACAAATTGATACAAGGTTTTAATCCTTCAGAGTTTATTTTTTCTAAGGCTCAGCGAAGTAATTTCGATAAGCATTTTAAAGACAATTACAATACCTATCACATAGATGATTGGGTTTATGCTTCGGATTTCGCCAACGAAAAACTGACCAAACACTTCAATACTTCTTCCCTAAAAGGCTTTGGTATTGACGAAATGGAACTTGGAATTATAGCTTCAGGAGGCATTCTTCATTATCTAGAAGATACTGAGCATAGAGAGGTCGCTCATATCTCCGGTATCAGCAGAATTGAGGAGGACAAATATGTCTGGTTAGACAAATTTACCATTAGGAATTTAGAGCTAGTCTATCCTCAACATCAGGGTGGAGTACCTTTAATTAGTGTGTTGGATCATACCATGACGCCTATGGGTTCGAGACTTATGAAAAGGTGGGTGGTCCTTCCTTTGAAGGAGTTATCTCGTATTCAGGAAAGACTTTCTATCGTTGAGTCATTTCATGAAAATGCTGAGTTGAGGGATGAAGTCATCGAGCATTTGAAAATGATCAATGACTTAGAACGTCTGATCTCGAAGGTGGCTGTTGGCCGAATTAACCCTAGAGAGATGCTTCATCTCAAGAAATCCTTAGAGCATGTGGCGCCTATCAAGGGTTATTTAAGTAACTCAGGGATAGATTCACTTCAGAAATTATCAGACCAATTAGATACTTGCCAAAAATTGGTAGATAGGATCAATACTGATCTTCAGGAAGATGCTCCATTGCTTGTGCATCAAGGAGGCATCATCAAAGAAGGTGTTGATGAGGAACTTGATGAGCTAAGGTCCATCGCCTTTAGTGGTAAAGATCATTTAATTGAGATTCAGCAACGAGAGATACAGAATACTGGCATCACCTCTTTAAAGATCGCTTTCAATAAGGTTTTCGGTTACTACCTAGAAGTCAGTAATACCCATAAAGACAAAGTTCCTGAAGAATGGATCAGAAAACAGACCTTGGTGAATGCCGAAAGGTACATTACAGAGGAGCTAAAAACCTATGAAGAAAAGATCATTGGTGCAGAAGATAAGTACAAGGTCATTGAGCAAAGGCTTTTTCAAGGTTTAGTGGCTTATGCTGGAGATTATGTGGAGAAGATCCAACAGAACGCCAGATATATTGCTTCGCTAGATTGTCTGATCTCCTTTTCGTTGGTGGCTCAAGAGAATAATTATTGCAAGCCAGAGCTGAATGATAAAATGGTCATCGACATCCATGAAGGTCGACATCCGGTGATTGAAAAGCAGCTTCCGGTTGGAGAATCCTACGTACCCAATGATGTCTCATTAGACGATCATAATCATCAGATCTTGATCATTACAGGCCCTAACATGGCGGGTAAATCTGCACTTTTAAGACAAACGGCATTGATCGTTCTTATGGCGCAAATGGGATGTTACGTTCCTGCGGCCAAGGCTAATCTCGGTATAACCGATAAAGTATTTACCAGAGTAGGCGCCAGCGATAATTTATCTAAAGGGGAATCAACCTTTATGGTAGAGATGATTGAGACAGCCAGTATCTTGAATAATCTTTCTGAAAGGTCATTGGTATTAATGGATGAGATCGGAAGAGGAACGAGTACCTATGACGGTATCTCTATTGCCTGGTCTATCGTGGAGTATTTGCACAACCACGATAGGTTCAAACCTAAAACTCTTTTTGCGACTCACTATCATGAGCTCAATCAGTTGGAAGAAGATTTTCCAGCGATCAAGAATTATAATGTGTCTGTTAAAGAGGTTGGCGACAAGGTGATCTTTATGCGAAAGCTAAAGAAAGGTGGTAGTGAGCATAGTTTTGGAATACATGTTGCTCAAATGGCAGGGATGCCTAACCCCGTGGTCATTAGGGCAGCGGAGATCATGCAACACTTAGAAAAAGATAAAATTAAAGGCAAGGAAGGTGAAAAGATCTCATCCATTCCTAAGAATAATTTTCAAATGTCATTGTTCGAGGCAGACCCTACTTTCAATGAGATCAAGGAATTATTGGAGAATTTAGATATTAATACAATCTCACCTGTAGAAGCCTTATTAAAGTTGAATGAGATCAAAGGGAAGCTAAAAGAGTAATTTTTTTCAATAAGCCGTTGCATATTCGAACCCCTTCATTAAATTTGCACTCCAATTTGCAAGAAGAGCAAGTTGCAATTGAAAAATTGATAAGCGAGAGTAGCTCAGCTGGTAGAGCACGACCTTGCCAAGGTCGGGGTCGCGAGTTCGAACCTCGTCTCTCGCTCACAAGCTATAAAGCGTGTCTTACACGCTTTTTTAGTTTAGAATAGAATTACAACTACCATGTAGTTGAAGCCGGAGTGGTGGAATTGGTAGACACGCAAGACTTAAAATCTTGTGACCTTCGGGTCGTGCGGGTTCAAGTCCCGCCTCTGGTACAGAAGCCTCGACAGAATTGTCGGGGCTTTTGTTTTTATTGTCCTTCAAGCTGAATCTCTCCATCAAGCTGCAAAGCGACCACAGTAACTTGCTCATCCAATACCTCAGTGGGAACATCAATATACAGAATGCCTGGCTTGGCACTCCAGTAAGGTTTGTTGTGAATCCGTTGAGTCAACTTAGTACCATTACCGACCACTCTAATTCGATTTACTTTATTCTTAAGTCCACGAACAATGATGGGTTCATTGGGCTTGTGCTCAACAAATAGATAAAGTGTTTTTTTGTCTTTACTCAAAGTACTTGGCCCATAATAATAATCCGTAGGAATTCCTCCTTGGCTACCATAAATAGCTTCTTCATGCTTTTTGGTCCATCGGCCTAATTCTTCAAGAATTTTCACCTGTTCCGAAGGAATGGTACCATCAGCCTTAGGTCCAATATCCAATAATAGGTTGCCGCCCATTCTTAAGCAGTCGGTAAAGATTCGGATGATCTGATTGGGTGTTTTATAGTTGTTGTCATTGAATTGAAAACCCCAAGAGTCATTCATGGTCATGCATAATTCCCAAACTGCAGATGCCGGTTTGAACAGTGGAACCCCTTGCTCTGGTGTAGCATAATCTCCATGTCCTGCTAATCGGGCATTAATAATAGCTTTGGAATTAGCGGTTAATAACTTTTCTCTGACTTTTTCTGCTTCCCATTCTTCTGCATTATGCTCCCAGTCACCATCGAACCACCAGAGATCTGGATCATAGTTGGTTTGTAATTCACCTAACTGATTCTGGTAATAGTTCAAGAATTTATTCCAACGCTCAGGCTCACCCTCGATTTTATACCTCATCTTATTTGTAGTAAAATGAGTGTAGAGATCGCTAGACCAATCAGGTAAAGAAAAGTAGATGCCTAACTTCAGTTTTTCTTTTCGGGCAGCCTTTACAAAAGGAGTCAGAACGTCTTTCCCCACTTTGGCATGTTCAACCGCATTGAGATTTCCATAGTCTGTATCCCAGAGGGCAAAACCATCATGGTGCTTTGAGGTAATGACAGTGTATTGAGCTCCGCTTGCTTTTATGAGTTTTGCCCATGCCTTTGGGTCGTATTTTTCAGCACCAAATCCCGAAACCTGTTTTAAGTAGTCTTCATGTGAGATATATTCATTAAAAAAAGACCAGGACTCATCAATTCCATTAACCGAGTATAGTCCCCAATGGATAAAAATGCCCAGTTTGGCATCAGCAAACCACTCCATTTTATGAAGGGAATCGGCTTCATAGGATTGTGATTGACTCAAAGACTGAAGGCTTAAAATGGCAGTCCACAAAAAAACACCTCTTCTGATCATCCAGCCAATTTATAGAATTCTTCTTTTATCATTTCAAATTCAATGGATTGATGCAATCGTAGTCCGAAATTTCATCTTTCGACTACAGCATTTACTTTCAACTCTTCTATCTTTGAATCAAACAATAGAATCATGAGAAAAAAGGTAATTGCAGGTAATTGGAAAATGAATAAGACACTATCTGATGGATTAGCATTAGCTACTGAAGTAGTTAAACTAAGCAAGGATAATGTTCCTTCAGATGTAACAATGGTGATGTGCACACCTGCCATCCATCTATCAGAAGTTGCTGCAATCGTTGAAGATTCTGACCTTGTTCATCTTGGAGCTCAAAACATGAGCGAGCATGAGTCTGGTGCTTACACCGGAGACCTTTCAGCAGATATGCTTCTATCAGTTGGAACTGATTTTGTAATTCTTGGACATAGCGAAAGAAGAGAGTATCATTATGAAACTAATGCTCAATTAGCCGAAAGAGTGAAGTTAGCACTTGCCAAAGGACTAACTCCTATCTTCTGTTGTGGAGAAAGTCTTGAAACCAGAGAAGCGGGTGACCATGTGAGCTTTGTAAATCAACAGCTCAAAGAGAGTCTATACGAACTTTCTGGAGAAGAAATGAGCAAAGTGGTAATCGCCTACGAACCTATTTGGGCAATTGGAACAGGTGTTACTGCAAGTACAGACCAAGCACAAGAAATGCATAAGAGCATTCGTGAGTCTCTATCCTCTCACTTTGGAACAGAAGTGGCAAATGGGATTCCTATCCTTTATGGTGGTTCAATGAAGCCAGCTAATGCACAAGAGCTCTTGGCTCAACCCGATGTTGATGGTGGTTTGATCGGAGGAGCTTCTTTGAAGGCTCAAGACTTTATCGATATTGCTAAGTCTTATTAATGGATTATATCCAAATCAATATTCATTGTGATCCTCCATTTCGTGAAATTCTTATGGCTGAAATGGGGGAACTTGAATTCGAATCCTTCTTAGATACTGAGGTCGGTTTCGAAGCTTATATTCAGGAAGAGACGTTTAGTCACCCTGCTTTACAGACCTTATTCAATGAATATAGAAAGCAAACTCGTATCTGGTATGAGCTTAAGAAGATTCCTAGAGAGAATTGGAATGAGGAATGGGAAAAGAATTACGAGCCTATTTCTGTCGGTGACCAGATCTTTGTAAGGGCTACTTTTCATGAATCTAAAACAGATATCCCTTATGAAATCGTCATCAATCCTCAGATGTCATTTGGAACTGGTCATCATGAGACAACAAGTCAACTTTTGGCACTTCAATTAGAATTCGACCATCAGGAGAAACGTGTCTTAGATGTAGGTTCGGGAACAGGTATTCTAGCTATAATGGCTGCCAAATTGAGGGCTAAATCTGTTGCTGCAACAGATATCGATGATTGGTGCATTGAGAATGCACATGAAAACTTGAGGCTCAATGGCATTGAGCCTGAATTTGTAAGCAAAGGAACCATAGATCAGTTAAATATCTCAGGGGAGTTTGGGATCATTCTTGCAAATATCAATACACACGTCCTTTTAGATGAAATGTCTTATTATAATGATTTGCTTGCACAGGACGGCCAGTTATTTCTCAGTGGCTTCTATGAGAGTGATAAGGCTCAGGTCTTAGAACTAGCCTCAAACTTAGGCTTAAAAGAAGTTAAATCGACAACGAAGAAAAACTGGGTAGCGTTAGTATTAAAGAAAGACTAATAGTTACTCAAGAATTTAAAGGATTATTCGTTTTATTAAGATATTGATTTATTGATCATGTCTAGACATTCTGTCTTCTCTGCTATAATAACTTTTCTCTGCACATTCAGCTTGGTTTCGCAAACTGAACAGCAGCAGGATTCTTTAGTGATTCCGCCTAATGTTAGAACCATAATAGAGACAGAGGAGATTAGTTCGTTTCCCGAAGAGTATCATTTCTTTATCGAGGCTTATCAGAGTGAGCAGTTCTCTGCTTCAACCCAAGATCATTTACTTAAGATGCTTATTGCACTTGATAAGAATCGGGTAAGAATTAGATATGACATAAGAGAGCTATTAGGAAGCCTCAAATTGGCAAAGGAGGAAAGGAATTTTTCAGTAGAAGCTATGGAGAAACTGGCTTTTTCTATGAGAAAAGCCTCGGAAGAATTTGACCGAATTCAGCTCAATTATTATACGGAAACACTTTATACTTTCCTTCAGCATGAAGCGATCTATAAAGATAGGTATCAGTCCATCAGCTTTAGAAATGCAGATTATGAGATCTTATTTAACGAGCCTGACTTTGGTGGCGAAAATGATGTTATCGTTTATCAGCCTGCCGAAGAAGTAGATATTGAGACCTTAAAAGCCCAGGCCAGAGGTGAGTTTGTAGAAGAAGAAAAGCAAGTGAGTAACCCTTTCTCTGATCCATTAGGTGTTATGTACGAAGAAATGGGTTCAATAATCCATTTGAAAAAAGGAGACCTGATCTTAGCCAGCCAAACCGATACTTTTGAGATTATTGGAACCGAAGGTTATTTTCTTTTTAACGAAAAGCTGTTTAGAGGTCAGGATGGACTTGTTGATTGGTCGAGGTTGGGTCAGCCTAGGGAAGCCATGCAAGCGAGGCTGAAACAGTATGAGTTTAAGGTTGATGTTAGTGAATTCACTTTTGAGGATGTTTTATTCAACCAACCTGCCAAGATCGATGTTCCAATTTCTGGGGTGATGAATTTAGACCTCCGACCTGGAAGAAGTCAAAGAGAGACTTATCCTAGATTCATTTCTTACAACGCAAATACACCAATAAAGGGGATAGGTTCCGAAAAACTAACTTTTAAAGGAGGAGTCAATTATCAGGGAATGAATTTCTATTCCAAAACTGCTTATGATGAACCATCGGTATTAGAAGGCACAATCAATGGAGTTAAAAAGTTTAAGTCGGTTAGTAAGGACTTTATATTCAACAATGAAGATTCTACGGTTTATGCCGCCAAATCTGATTTAATCATATATCATCAAGGGGATTCAATATTCCACCCAGCTGTAGAGTTTAGCTATGACTATCAAACAGATGAGTTGGTCTCTGAAACCAGTGTAGAAGGGTACAAGACCACTCCATTTCGTTCATCATACTATAATATGGACGTAACGGGAGATGAACTGCTTTGGAATCTGAATAACGATTTCTTGAACATTTCGATCAATTCAGCTAGAGCAGATGTACCTCTTTCTTTAGAATCCAAAGATTTTTATAGTGCAGATCGATATTTTGATCTCTCACAGATCTTCAGCTTTCATCCTTTGATTGCAGCTCTTAATCTTGCTAATAAAAACGGTGGAACTTTTTACATCTATGATATGGCTCGTCAGTACAATATCAATGAAGGATTGGCTGTAAAAGCCATGGAACTATTGATGTCACGCGGGTTAGTGAAGTTAGACGAAACAACTGGAGCTGTTGATGTAACTGACAAGGGCTATCATTACATGAAGTCCAGTAAGAAGGCTACAGATTATGATGATTTGATCATTTCTTCATTGATCTCTAATTCACCAAATGCAACCATTAGTTTCAAGGATTCGGTAATGACAGTCAGAGGGGTCGAGAAGTTCTTGGTCAGTGATTCCCTAGATGTAGTTATAACGCCAAATAATCAAGAGATAAGGGTGTTGAAAAATAGAGACATTGAATTCGATGGTGCCTTAGATGCCGGTAACTTTCAATTTAATGGAGAGCGGTTCACTTTTCGTTACGATAGTTTTTTAGTGAATTTGACTCAGGTCGACTCGATTAAGTTAAAGGTTGAATTAGATGCGGGAAAGAGAGAGGCATTGAGCAACCAGCTTGTCAAAACGTCGGGGGTTTTAAGGATCAATGACCCTAATAACAAATCGGCACTAAGGTCTATGCCTGAGTTTCCAATATTTAGCTCTAATGAAAGTGCCAGTGTGTTTTTTGATAAACCAGAGGTCTTAAAGGGAGCTTATGATTCTACAGTTTATTTCGAAGTACCACCTTTTAAATTAGATAGTGTGGCCGATGCCGACCCTTCTCAATATGCCTTTGAAGGGGTTTTCCATTCTAACGGAATCTTACCAGACTTTAAAGAAAATCTCAAATTGAGAGATGATAAGAGTTTTGGCTTTGTTCATTCAATACCTGATAGTGGCTATAGTTTATATAAAAGCGGTGGTCGACTTTTTGGTGAGGTCCAGTTAGATAAAAATGGAATTTCATCACCGGGTGTCATCGAATATTTGACAGGGACATTTGATAATGAACGAGCAACTATGTTTTTAGATTCGTTGGTTGTTACAAAGGGGATCAAGGCTGAACTTGCAGCTGGTTTTGTAGATACAGTTTCATACCCAGCGCTGAGCATTGAGGCATATTCTATGGATTGGCATGCAAAGATAGATAGTATGCTACTAAAAAATATAGAGAAGGAAAAGCCTTTCCGGATCTTCGATAACCAGGCTAAACTTGATGGAGAAGTCCTTCTCAGACAGTCGGGCCTTTTTGGAAAAGGTATACTCGATGTTTCTGGATCTACTCTATCTTCTGACTCAATTTCATTTTCAATGAATGCTTTTGAGGCAAAAAATAGTGAGTTTACGTTAAAAGCGGATAACTCTCCTAGACCAATCTTAAGCTCAGAAGGTGTTAGAATTAATTTTGATGTGGCCAATCAATTGGCCACTATCGAACCCGAGGTTGCAGGAACAGCTGCACTGGACTTTCCATATGCTCAATTCAAAACCTCAATTCCCTCTGCCCTTTGGGACGTGAACAATAAAAGTGTTACTATGAGTAAAGCGGAGAACATTCCTTTGGAACAGTCTTTCTTTTATTCTACTAATAGGCGTTTAGATTCATTGGCTTTTTATGCAGCTGGTGCCGTTTATGATATCGATTCTAAGGAATTGGAGGTAACCGGTATACCTTATATCAAAGTTGCAGATGCACAAATCACACCTGAGAACAATAAGTTAACTATCCTTGAAAATTCAAAAATAGGAACGCTCTCGAATGCGGTGATCCTTATGGATACCGCAGGATTATACCATAGACTTTACAATGCTGAAATTAATATCCTTTCTAGAACACGGTTTGAGGGAAGAGGAACTTATGAGTTGGTCAATGCAGTTCAGGATACATTTGCAATTCAGTTTAACGACTTTCAATTCATTGCAAATGATAATGAAAATGGCCCCCATACCCGAGCAAGCGGGGCTGTTACTGCGGGGGAAGGTATCCGTGTTTCACCTGGATTCATTTATGAGGGCGATGTAACCATGTATGCTTATAAAGAAGCCTTGCGATTAGATGGAGCAGTAACTCTAGATTTGGCAAGTTTAAAAGAACGTAATATTTGGATCGAATACAGTTCCAACGATGATATTCAGGAAGTGATTATCAATTTTGATCAAGCACAAACTCGCCAAGGTAGGCCATTGAATGCTGGACTTCATTTCGACAAACAGACACCTTACCTGTCTTTTATTACAGAAAAGAGAAGTCCTGTTGACCAAGATTTCTTTGTTCCAAAAGGTGGAATGCTTTATTATGATGCAGGTACCAAGACTTTTCGAATTGATAACCAGAATAAGAAGGATGACCCTTCGCTAAATTTTGCTGGAAGTATGTTCGGCTACAATGAAGACAAGCAGGAAGTAAGTTTTGAAGGCAAACTCAATTTCTTGACTGGAAGTAATTTGGAAGTCATTCAAGCCGCAGGCAAAGGAAAAGGAAACCTAGACTCTGCAAATTTTGAACTGAGCGCAATGTTCACCATGAATTTTGGGATGCCTCTAGAAGCGCACACAGCATTTGCCGGTAATTTAAAAGAAATGAGTGAGCAGTTAGGTGTTCCAAAAGCTCACGAAGATAGGTCTGATATGATCTATAGAATTGCGGAGTTCATTGGAGATGATGCAACCCGTAATTGGGATTTGTCTTATCAAAGTATTCCAAAAGCTTTAGTAAATGCTTCCGGAGGACTATTGTTGAAAGATTTAGTGATTACCAGTGTGGATCTTAAATGGTCTGAGCAGATCAAGTCATTTTATAGTGAAGGTAAAATTGGAATATCGAATGTTTCAAATGTGGACCTTGACATGCAGCTAGATGGGTATATGGAGATCAGAAAGGATCCCGAAGGAGATATTTTGACATTGCTTTTGGAAATGACTGATGGAACTTGGTATTACTTTAATTATGATGGTTTCCAGCTTGAAACCTATTCATCAAATGATGCATATAATGCACAGATCCCGAATATAAATAACGGCAAGTCTAAGATCGCAGGGTTTAGAACCTTGCCAAGTTCCAAGGAAAGAGTCATTCAATGGGTGGTTGATTTCAAAAAGTTATATTATGGTATCGATGAGCCTTATCAATTGCTCATGGCATCTGAATCTAGCCAAACCTTAAAGAAGAAAGCTACGGTTGAGGGAGATGGGTTTTAACTCATTCATGTCTATAAAAGCTTCTGTTTCCAAACTGTTATTTCTTCCACTTTCAATTAACTTGCAACAAACCGCAATGGAATGAGCAATACCCAAGACTTTATAGAAAAAAACAAAGACAGATTTTTAGAAGAACTTCTCGATCTTCTGAGAATACCATCTGTGAGTGCAGATAGCAAGCATAAAGAAGATGTGAAAAAGGCAGCCGAATTCGTAAAAGAAAAGCTGGCTGCAGCTGGTGCCGATGTTGCTAAAGTATATCCAACCGAAGGTCATCCTATTGTTTATGGTGAAAAGATAATTAGTAATTTGGCGCCAACAGTTTTGGTTTATGGTCATTATGATGTTCAACCACCAGATCCATTGGAGCTTTGGGATTCACCACCCTTCGAGCCGGTCATCAAGAAAACAGATATTCATCCAGAAGGAGCCATTTTTGCCCGTGGAGCTTGTGATGATAAAGGACAGGTTTATATGCATGTAAAAGCTTTCGAAGCCATGATGGCAGGTGGCGAATTAGCATGTAATATCAAATTCATTATAGAGGGAGAAGAAGAGGTAGGTTCAGATAACCTAGAGATCTTCCTAGAGAAGCATCAAGAAATGCTCAAGAACGATATCATCCTTGTATCAGACACAGGGATCATCGCTAATGATGTGCCCTCAATAACTGTAGGGTTGAGAGGATTGAGTTATCATGAGATCGAGGTTACTGGTCCTAATAGAGACTTACATTCAGGTCTTTATGGCGGTGCTGTTCCTAATCCGATCAACGTATTGGCTGAAATGATCGCTTCGTTGCGAGATGAAAAGAAACACATTACTATTCCCGGTTTTTATAACGATGTACAAGAGCTTTCATCGGTTGAAAGAGCTGCCATGGCTAAGGCTCCTTTTAGTCTAGAAGAATACAAGAAATCAATTGGTTTAAGCGATGTAGAGGGAGAAGAAGGTTTCAGTTCTATGGAGAGAGCTTCAATTCGTCCAACATTAGATGTAAATGGTATTTGGGGTGGTTATACAGGAGAAGGAGCTAAGACAGTGATTCCTTCTAAAGCTTATGCAAAGATCTCCATGAGGTTAGTGCCTCACCAAGATCCGGATAAGATCACAGATCTATTTAAGAAGCATTTTGAAGCAATGGCGCCTCCATCAGTGAAGGTTAAGGTAACTCCTCATCATGGTGCTATCCCAGCTGTTACCCCTACCGATTCACTGGCTTATTTAGCTGCAGCTCAGGCCATGAAAGAGACATTTGGAAAAGATCCCGTACCATTCAGAGGAGGAGGTTCAATTCCTATTGTAGCCTTGTTTGAGCAAATTTTAGGAAGCAAGACTGTACTTATGGGATTTGGTTTAGATTCAGATGCCATACATTCTCCAAATGAGCATTACGGAGTGTTCAATTACTTTAAAGGAATAGAAACTATACCCTTGTTCTTTAAATATTTCGCAAAAATGAATCGATAGGATCGATTTTGTGTTTAAAACATAAAACTGGCCAATGAAAAAATCATTGATAACGGCTATATTTTTACTGTTTGTGACTAGTGCTTTCGCACAATTCAAGGTTACAACAGATTGGTCTTTCTCAGCTTCGGAAACGGAGGTACAGACTGGAGATGTAGTTGAATTGATCTTCAAAGTAAACATCATTGATGATTGGTATTTGTATTCTAGTGATGTAGACCCAGATCTAGGACCGATGCCAACCGAAGTAGAATTCGAGGAATCTGAAAGTTTTGAACCAATTGGTGGTCTTATACCGTTCAAGGCCAAAGAAAAATACGACAACATTTGGGAAGGCGATGTCACTTATTTTGAAGCACGAGGTGAATTCAGACAAAAGATTCGAATTTTAAAATCTGATCTAGACATAAGAGGTGAGTTGTCATTTCAGACTTGTACGGATGTAGATGGTCAGTGTATACCAGGATTCAAAGATTTTGATTTCAACTTTATCAAAGTTGGTGGAGGTGAAGATATTGCGGCTGAGGAAGATTACAGTGATCTCTTAGAAGCCGAAGGAGGAGAATCTTTATGGGGGTTCTTTATTGCCGCTTTCCTCTTTGGCCTTGCCGCTCTGTTAACACCCTGTGTTTTCCCAATGATTCCAATGACTGTGGCTTTTTTCACCAACAGCTCTCAGTCTAAGAAGCAAGCTAGGATCAAAGCATCGACCTATGGAATCTCGATCATAGCTATTTACATTTTGGTAGGATTGATCTTTACGAGCTTTTTTGGTGTCGGATTAGCAAATGATCTTGCAACAGGGGCAGTAGCAAACATTATCTTTTTCGCGGTCTTTTTGATCTTCGCCATATCCTTCTTCGGCTATTTCGAGATCAATTTGCCAACAGGCTTTGTCAATAAAATGGATAAGAATGCTAACAAGGGTGGATTCCTTGGGGTATTCTTTATGGCCTTTACTTTGGTATTGGTTTCATTCTCTTGTACAGGGCCCATAGTCGGAACAGTATTGATCGAGTCTTTCCAAGGAGCAAAGGTGAAGCCTTTGGTAGGAATGCTAGGGTTCTCCTCAGCTTTTGCCATTCCATTTACGGTATTTGCTTTTTTCCCAGGTATGCTGAAGGATCTTCCAAAATCAGGAGGCTGGTTGAATTCTGTGAAAGTGGTTTTAGGGTTTATTGAATTGGCACTTGGGTTTAAGTTTTTAAGTGTTGCTGATCAGGCTTACCACTGGGGGCTATTGGACCGTGAGATCTATATTGCCATTTGGTTTTTATTGGCCTTAGGCTTAGCCCTATATCTTTTCGGAGTCATCAAGTTTCCTCATGATAGTAAAAAGACAAAATTTCATCCTTTACGTTTAGGAGTAGCTTTAGTGTCATTGGCATTTGCTGTCTATTTATTTCAAGGGTTTACCGGTAGCCCGCTTAATGCTTTAGCAGGTTATTTGCCTCCTGATAAGAAAACAGACTTTTCATTCGCGATCGCTTTGGGAATCAATGAGGCTCCTGAAAAAATGAAGATCGCACCAGCGGGTTTTAATGGTGAGGTCAAGTATTCAGAATTTTTAGAATTGCCCCATGACCTCAGAGGGTTCTTCGATTATGAACAAGCCATTCAATATGCTGAGGCTATGAATAAGCCGATTTTCATAGACTTTACCGGCCATGGTTGTGTGAACTGCCGAAAGATGGAGCAGTATGTATGGTCGGATTCCGAAGTATTAAATAGGCTAAGAGAGGATTATGTGGTGCTAGCCTTGTATGTCGATGATAAAACAGAATTGCCAGAATCTCAATGGTATACTTCTGAAT
>Ga0209653_1000999_pt1 | contig 23710 bp, 17 predicted proteins | sample SaaInl6LU_22_DNA_FD_184644 | JGI IMG/M metagenome (GOLD analysis project Ga0209653, IMG submission 184644) | Marine microbial communities from expanding oxygen minimum zones in the Saanich Inlet - ESP_116LU_22_DNA (SPAdes) (version 2) | ecosystem: Environmental > Aquatic > Marine > Intertidal...
TTCTAAAGCATAATTATTGTTAAGAATATTTCTCCTATGTAAATCAGATGTTGTTAAATCTTTGTTCATTCTGTAAAGTTACGATTTTTGTTTTTTTCGTAATGTTGGGTAACGGTTTTGTATATGAAAAGTAGCGGATTTTTAAGCACTAACTTTCGGGTTTACACTTAGCCATATTTTTTATTTTTATGTTTAATTTTCTTTTATAAATATAACCAAATAAAAAATTTGGCGTACTTTGTAAATAAGCACAAGCCTTTGATTTCGCACTTTCCGCCTTATTTTTTATATACATTGTTGTACGCTGGCTTTTCTTTCCGCAAACTTGCTAGCGTTTGCGTGAAAGCTCTTTTAAATTTGTGAGGCACGAACAAACTTTAAATGTGCTTGAACTTGCGTTGGCTTATTTCGTATTGTATTTCTTATAATTCTCAGCTTGTGTAAATATTTCTTGATATACTTCGTCTTTGTCAACTGGTGGATAGCCAAATTCATCTAACAGTAAAATTAGTCCAACTTTTAAAGCTGATTTTATATCATCACGTTTGCTCCAATCTGGAAACTTTGCTTGACTATCTACTAACTCTTTTACTTTCTTAGCTAAATCAATCAGTTTTTCTTCAGGGTATGTGAAGTCGTATTTTTGACAGAGTTCTAGAAGAATGTCATAAAAAGCTTTTTCCTCAAAATCAATTCCTAGTTCGTCTCCAGAGTCAAATTCATCACGCACTTGCATTATCATATCTGTTAATGCATCAGCCATTTCATCATATACTTCACTGCGCAAAACATCATTTTCGCTACGGTCGTTGTAGTTAGCTACTAAAGCTTCCATTTTCTTAGTAAAATCAACACCTTTTACTTGATTTACTTTTTTAATTTCTCCAATGGCTTTGGCAAGTAATTGTTGTAAGAGCTTAATCTTGGTGTTGGGCATTTTAATTTTATCCAACTTTGCTAGATAGTCATCATCAAAAATATCTTGCTGACTATCGGTTGCTTCTCCAATTTTAAATATTTCTTCTACACCATCACTTTGTAAAGCATCTTTTATCATTTCACGCACTTTAGCGTTCATCTGCGCTGTGTCTGGTGCATTTCCTTTTGTCAATTTAAAAACAATAGAACGTACGGCTAAATAAAAATGCGTGTAATCTCTTTCCGTCTGGGTCAATTTTTCACTTCCAGCACAAATATCATAGGCAGCTTTCAAGCGTTTTACTACGCCCATAAAACGAGTTTCTAACTCTTTGGTTATTTGAGCATATTCGGCTGCTCTGTTTAAGGTATTTAATTGGTCTAGTGGTGTGCCACTAAAATATTTAGAACTATCAAATTTATGAAAGAGTTTACCCAATAGATCTAGTTGGTCTCTAACAGCAGATAATGAAGCATCTATATCTTCAAAATTATCTTGGTCGCCTTTGTTGTACTTGGCTAATGCCATATTCATGGCTTTTTTAATACCAATATAATCGACTACTAAACCTTTGTTTTTACCTGCATATTTACGATTTACACGAGAAATAGTCTGAATTAAATTGTGTTGTGATATTGGTTTATAGATATACATACTATCTAAAAATGGCACATCAAAACCAGTCAACCACATATCCACTACAATAGCGATTTTAAAGTTTGATTTTTCGTTTTTAAACTGACGGTCCAGTTCTTTTCTATACTCTTTTGTACCCAATGCTTCATACATTTCTTTTGGGTCATCTTTACCACGTGTCATTATCATTTTAACACGTTGCATAGGTTTGATTTCCTTCTTTTCTTTATCGGTTAATTCTGCTCCGTCTTCTGCTATTTTTATTTCTGCCCATTCTGGACGTAAAGCAATTAAATTTTGATAAAAAGCATAAGCAATTGGTCTGCTACTACAAACAAACATTGCTTTTCCTTTTACGGTTGCTCCCTCGTTTACTCTATTTTCGTAATGGGTTACAAAATCATTGGCAATTTTCTTTAAAATATCTGGGTCGCCCAAAACAGCATTCATATTTGCCGACTGCTTTTTACTTTCTTCTACCTGATATTCATTTGCTCCTTCCTCAGCAGCTTCATTATAATAGGCTTCTATTTTTGCAAGTTCACTATTATTTAAAATCACTTTTGCTGCTCTTCCTTCATAAACAATACGAACCGTAATCTCATCTTTTACAGATTCGGTCATTGTATAGGCATCTACTACTTTTCCAAAGACATCTAAAGTAGCATCAATTGGCGTTCCTGTAAATCCTACAAATGTTGCGTTAGGTAATGAATCGTGTAGATATTTAGCAAATCCATAGGTTTTTTTTACACCTTTTTCGGTAACAGTTATTTTTTGGTCTAAATTTGTTTGGCTTCGGTGTGCCTCGTCAGAAATACAAATAACATTGGTTCTTTCGGTCAGCAACGCCAAGTCTTCTGTAAATTTATGAATGGTAGTTAAAAACACACCACCAGATTCGCAACCTTGTAATTTTTCTCGTAATTGTTTACGGCTTTCTACACTTACAATGCCGTTGTCACCTACGTAGTTTTTTGCATTGGTAAATTGTGCAGATAGTTGGTCGTCTAAATCGGTTCTATCTGTAATTAATAATATGGTTGGGTTACCGAAATGTTCACTTTTCATTAATAAGCGAGTTAAGAAAAGCATTGTAAAACTCTTACCGCAACCTGTAGCTCCAAAATAAGTTCCACCTTTTCCATCTCCACCAGAACCATCTTTATTTTTTTGAGCTAATTTTATATTGTCATATAAAGCTCTTGCTGCGTAATACTGCGGATAACGACACACAATTTTTTCGTCTTTTTTACTGCTATCTGGTAAGTAAATAAAATTGCGAATAATATCACGTAAACGATTTTTATGCAACATTCCTTGCACGAGTGTAAACATAGAATCTATACCATCTACATCTTTGGCTAAACCAGCAACACGTCTCCAAGCGTAATAAAACTCGTAAGGTGCAAAAAACGAACCTGCTTTATTATTCACACCATCAGAAATCACACAAAAGGCATTGCAAATAAATAGTTGTGGTATATCTCTTTTGTAACGTATTGTTAATTGTTCGTATGCGTTATGTATAGTTGCTTCTTCTCGTATGGCAGATTTAAACTCAAACACTACCAAAGGCAAACCGTTGATATACAAAATACCATCTGGAATACGTTTTTGGTTGGCTTCGGTAATTTCTAATTGCGTAACAAACTTGTAAATATTAGTATCGCCATATTTTGCATGCGGTTCGGCTACTATAGTTTCTAAATTGTCACTTTGTATTTGATTTTCTAAACCTGAAAAATCTACTAGTTGTATGTATATGTCTTTTTGAGAAGCATCTTCCCTTTTTAAAATAAAACCGTCAGAAACCATACGCATAAAACGCTTATTACTCTCGTATAAATCGGAAGCAGGTAAAGTTTTTATTTGTAAAATAATACTATTGGCTTCTGACTCTGTTAAGTTCTTCTTCTTGTATTTGTTGAGTAAAAAAGCACGTAAATCATCTGCTAAAATCACTTCATCTTCTGCACGGTTTAGGGTATTTCCCAAATGATGTGGATAACCTTCATTTCCTATCAATTCAGAAAAGGCAGCTTCTAATTGTGCTTCTGTAAATTTTTGAATCATCATTCCTTGCTAAATTGTTTTTCCGAATTCAAATTAAATAAAAAACAATTGACAATCAGTGTTTTACATATTATTTTGGAAGTAAAAATAAATAAGCACATTTCTTTTTCCGAATTCAAATTAAATAAGGAACGGTTGATTTTCAGTATGTTAATTACTTTTTCCATTTTCTAATTAAATAAACTTTTAAGCCCAATAGGGAACATATAAACTGAACTTTTTAGAGACATTATCAGCATCTTTAGCTTTTATTTTTCCCGACTCCATAGCGTCTTTTATTAATAAAGAAATTTGTGAAGCCTGTTTGTCGTGCATACCAAAACGCTTTCTTAGTGATGTGTTATTAAAACCACCATTACCATAATATTCTATAATGCTATGCTGATAACATGCTTCAATACGTTCAGTATTTGTCATTTCTGCATACTTTTTAGGAGCATACATGGTAACTTTAAATGAATTTTCTAACTCTTCAAATTTTAATGGAGGCAAACCAAATAGTTCTATTGCAATAACTGCTTTTTCAAAACCTGAACCTCTTTCTTCACAAATGTTATACCTTCTAAAAGCTGAGGCCAAAATCTCATTTCTTGATTCTGGTGTTGTACGTATAAGCCTATCTATTTTTTTGGATGGAAGCAGCTTACCAGGATTGCTAAAAACAACTCTATCTTCAAATATTTCAATCATAGGTCCAGATCCTCTAATGGTAAAATCCTGGTGAATTAAAATATTTGCTATTAGCTCTCTAAGTGCTGGTTCGGGATAAATAGAGGTGTCTACTCTAAGTGCATTTTTAATGACTTCGCTATCTTGTAGAAGTCCTTGAATAAAACCTATTAAAGATTCGAAACCAACTGCATAACCTTTTCTACCTGGATATTCTTTACTTGCACCTGCTTTGTTTTTTCCTTCATATTTAATTAGTCTTACCACTTTTCTTGCTAAGCCATCAAACTTATTTAAATCTTTAGCTGCTGAAACTGCACCAAAATTGGTAATGTAATAGCCTTTGCCACCTACATCTACCAACATTTTTTCATCTTCTAACCATTTTAGAATTTCTTTAATATCTGTAGGTACGGGTTTTCCTAGTAGTTCTAATATTTTATCGTATTCTAGAAGTGTTATAACTTCTACATCATTGAGTAATTTTGAAGCGTGTAATTCTTCCCAAGTTGGGGCTTTACTATTCAGCATTAATGCGCCCACATCTGCTCTAGATGCTTTGCGTGTAGTGCCGCCACTTCTTATAAAACTATCTTCAATGGTTTTACCAGAAATATGAACTGGTTTCACAGCACTTTCTAATATATATACGAATAATAATTCTTGCTCTCTAAAAGTTTCTATACTGTGGTCTATTTTAACTAATGGGTCTACACTATCACGACAAAGCGAAGCTAAACGTTCTACAATATTATCTGCTTCTTTTCTTTCTATGCCAATAATAGTTGCTGTTTTGTCATTTACACCAAAAACTAAAAATCCACCACCTGGCATATTTGCAAACGCAGAAATATGCTGACATAATTTTGCATTTTTGGGTGATAGGTTTTCTTTCCAATCTATCTCATTAAGCTCTGAGGGTACTTTACCTAAAGATTTATCTAAATAACTGATGGCTTTTGGTATCCAATTTTTCATACGTATTGGGCTTTAGTTTCTTGCTGTGTTAAGTTTTCTACTTTATATTTTTCGAGTAAAAAAGTACACAAATTATCTGCTAAAATCACTTCATCTTCCGCACGGTTTAAGGTGTTGCCAAAATGATGCGGATAACCTTTATTTCCTATGAATTCGGCAAAGGATGCTTCTAATTGTGCTTCTGTAAATTTTGCCATAGCTTAAAGGTTTTCGTAATACGCTTTTAATTTCTTAGACATCATTTTGCGTCTTTCTTCTAAAAAGGTATTATAATCTTGATGTGTAGCTTCGGTTATAAATGAAGGAATATCATTCGTTTTAATGTTTTCTATTAAAGCATCTTCAGCATCTAATGTGCTCATTTCATTTACACCTTCGTTTATTTGTACTGCTATCTTATTTAGATATTCTACAGGTGGCATTTTACCCACTTTTATATTGGTTGCTTGTTCTGTGTACACAAAATTGGCTACTTGGTTATATGCTTTTTGAGGATACCCATTGTTTATTAAATATTGCTTTGGGAAAATATGATGAATATCACCTCTTTGTTCAATTAAACTGGTAATCGTCATTGATTTGGATAAGAACGCAACAGAATTACTATTTACCTGAGATGCTAAGTACAAGGTGTACGCATTGTTGTTTACACTTGAACTTTCTAAATCGTTAATTAAGCCAAAATCCCAAAAGCCTTCTCCTAAATGGGCTTGTTCCATTTGTAATAAATAGGCTGCAATTCCTTTTTCATTTATTTGTTTGATGTCTTCATCTATTCTCGATTCTGCTGAACCTGAATAGCGACCAATAAATATGGATAATATCAACCATCTTTTAACATAGCCTTGTATTTCTGGTTCACTCATCCCTTCATCACGAAGTTTTAAATACAATGCGTAGGCAAAATTTATACTGTTTTGAGACGAAATTAGCTTTCTACTGATTAAGCCTGTAGATTGCAATATCATTAAAAATCTTTGGTAATTGGTTTGGTTTACAAAGGCTTCTAAACCGTCCGATAATTTTTGATAACTCGCTGCTGCTATTTCATCTTCATACGTTCTGGTCTCGAAGTTTCTACCAGATAACAAGGCAACCAAATCACTAAATTTACCACGACTAAATTTAAAGGTAAATGCCACACGAAGCATATCTATATAATCTGGGCAATACAATTCATCTGTATTTGTAGCTATCCATTTTATGCTTTTGTAATAATTGCTTTCTGTAAAATTGGTGTCGTTATCTACAATATGCTTATGAAAACTTTTATCTACCAACAAACGGCAGAAATAATCTACCATTTTACGCATTTTGTTACCTCCGTGTTGCTCGTCTGAGGCAATTTTAGACATTACAAAATCGGCATTACTTAGTACCACCCCTTTTTGATTGATACGAATAAATATTTCTGTTACCGTGTCAATATCTAAAGAAGCATCTAGCTCAATAATACCCACTTGTTTGCTCTTTATTTTTTTAAGGTTTTCAATTCGGTCTTCTATTAAATCTTCATCAGATTCTGGATTGTCTTTTATGTATTTACGAATGGCTTTGGTAATAGAAATTTCATCATTTACAATAGGATTGATATTATTAATCCATTCTGGACTTTTTTCTTTCGCTTTATTTAAAACCTCAAAAGCTTCTGTTAACGGATTAAAGGCAATACGAATATTAATTTCTTTATAGTTTTTATTTAAAACACGTTGCCCAACTATAGCAGCTGTTAAAGCGGTTATTCTTTGCTGACCATCTATTAACACTTTTTTACCTGCCGATAATTCTCCATTCTTTAATTTAACATCAGGATTGCGCCAAGTAATTATATAACCTACAGGATATCCTTGATATAACGAATCTATTAAATCTCGAACCTTGGCAGCTTTCCAAACAAAAGGGCGTTGAATTTCAGGTATTGCTATATCGCCAGATTTTATCCAACTTAATAAAGTTTCTACAGGTTGTTGATGTACAGAGTATTTTGCCATAGCTATATTATTTACTTTTTATTACTGAATTTATTACACTAGAAAGAGTATTTACACAACCTTTATTTATAGGATTTAAATATTTATTGCTAAAATTAGAATCTATAAAAGATAATTTATTCTTTTTCATGTGTATAAAATTATCTTTCAATTTATTATTTGGCAATACTTCATATATGAATAACCAATGTTTATCAAAATCTAACGTACTTAATTCTAACGCTTTTGTTTTAAAAACTTTAACTCTTTTTCCCTGCTTTAACGCATATAAATACATTAAAAGCATTGAAAGACAATCTTCTCTAGCTAAAATTTTAGATGTATAATCTGTGGATAGTAAAATATTGTATTTTAACGCTAAAAAAAGAACATAACTTGTAGCTTCTGGTATATTTTTTTGAAAACTATAATCTAAAACATCATCCAAAATTTCTTTTAGATCATTATTCGAATAATTAAATGGTGTAAGTACATACTCATCTAGATAAGGCAATAAATAAGGGTACAAAAGAATTAAATGATGTAGTCTTTTAAAATAAAAGGCTCTTGCTTTTACACCTAAGTATTTACTAGATATTATTTTAATTGAATAGCTTAAGACTGCGGAGTTCTCTTTTTCTGACTTCATTAAGTCAAGAGTTAAATCTAAGAATAACTTTAGCTCTGCTATTTTTAAAACGTGTTTACCTTCTTTGGTTACTATTTCTGGAAAGTGAAATGCTTTTAGTTTACGAAGCCATGCATCAGATAAGGAGAAAGGTAAAGTTAATATTTCTGATTTCTTATGATTAAGAGATAATTCAAACTCTTTTAATTCTATAGATAAATCAAAAAAAAATTGTTCAGCATCGTTATAGGTTTCAACATAACAAGTATAATCATCAATATACCGTGTAAATCGATAACCTTTGTTTTCCAATTCTAAATCAATTGCTACTAAAACAATTTCAGATATTAAATTTGATGTATGTGGTCCTATTAATATTCCGTTGGTTTCATTATTTTTTATTTTTCTACTTAATTCATCGTATTTATTAAACCATTCATTTTTAAAAGTAGGGTTCGATTTTAATTTCGCTTCTGTTTTAGTAACTAAAGCCCAAGAAATTGAATGCGAATAAATACTAGAGTAACAGTTCGAAATATCTGCTTTCGCAATATATTTACTTCTAATTAATAATTCATTTTCAGGAAATCCATCATCATCAAAATTTTTATAATTCATTTCAAATAATGAATCTTTATCTTGCATTTTTCTTAAATGAACCCTGCTAATTTTATGTTTTTGGTGTTCGGTTTTGGTTTTAAAGTAGTTTTGTGTTTTAAACCATTCTTTCGTTATAAATTGACAAAGATTAGTATAACCAAAAGGATGTGGTATAGCTAACATACGAGGAACGTTAATATTTCTCATATTTTCATAACTTACATACCCATATCCTTTTTTTGCAAAAGTAGGTACGTTATCTATTACATAATCATAAAATGGTTTACTATTTAAAAAAGGCGGTATTTTATTAGGAAACATACCATACCCTAATAAACCTTCATAAATTTCTGAGTCTGTAAAATCTGTAATATGTTCGTAATATGATTTCATGAAATTTAAATTATTGCAGTTTTAGGTTCTTGCTGTGTCATTTTTGCTAATAACAAACTTTGAAGTTCTTTGAGGGTTTCACTCTGTGAAATACTATTACTTAGCCTTAAATTTATAGGCGTAACTTTCTTATAGTAATTTTCTAATAAAACTGGATTAGGTTTTAATATTTTAATTAACTCAAATTCACTTTTACTTATCATTGGCATAGTAGAACTTCCCATTGCTATCGATTTCAATTCATCTTTAAACTCTTTGAAATATGCATATAAATAGTCTGAAAATGAGTTTTCAAAAACTTTAATCGAATTCATTTGCTGATTAGTAATTGCATTTTTTTTGGATAATGCAACTTTTCCCATATCAGAACCTATACAAGTTATTATTATATCATTTTGTCTTAAAGATTTATTCTTCAATTTTTCGTAACCTAACTTAGAAAGATTTCTAGCTGTTGAAAGTATAAATTTTGTATTCTTATTAAAATCAGTTGGTGTAACAAATTGAAAATCAACTCCAAAATGTTCAGGTGTTTTACTTGATGGTGTTTTTCCTGTAACAACATCTCCAAATTTGTTAATTTCATCCACACTCCACCCAAAAGGAATATCCTTATCCAATTCTTCATTATAAACCATCTCACCACCACAAGATTTATAGGGTTTTCCGTTTTCAATAGGAAACTCGAAATCTACAAACCAATATTTATATAAGGCTTGTGCAGTAGCTTCTAAGTTTTGGTTGAGTTGGTTGTTTAGGTTTATGCGGTTAGTAACTATATTGTATTCGGCTACTATTTGGCGTTGTTTTTCTATGCTTGGAATTGGGAGTTGGTTATCGCAAAGTTCTTCCCATTTAAATCCACCTCTTACTGCACTATCACATCTAAAATCAGCATATCTATCAAATTCAGGTCTACGAAACCACATCATTAAGTATTCTGGGTCTAATACATTTTGGTCAATTACCTCAAATACTGTGTAAGCACCAGACACAATTACTGGGTTTTTCTCTTGATGTAAAACAACTGGTAATTTATGTACTCGAATTACAGACATAAAATCACAAGCAAACTGATTTTTATTAACTAATTTATACTTAGTTAAATCTGTACCAATGATATTAGAAGTCGACTTTCTAAATTCCTTAGTCATACTTAAACCTCTAAGATCATCAGTAACCATACCTTTATTACGGTTGTTTACAGGTTGTATGTAATCGCCTAATGTTTTATAACTCATAACCCAAAGTTTTAAACACGTTTTGTAAGTCGGCTTTAGATTGTGCTTCTTGCTGTAATAAGTCTTTTAGTTCGTTTTGTAAGCCTTTCATTTTGGTGTCAAAATCTATGTTTTCATCTCGGTTTACAAACTCAATATACTTGCTTGGTACTAAAGAGTAGTCTTTTTTAATTAGTTCTTTTTTTGTTGCCGAATAGCAATATTCAGGTACATTTTCATAAGTATCTATATCAGTTTGCCAAGTATGTAAAGTTTCAGCAATATCCTCAATTTGAGTATTAGAAAACTGTATGTATTTTTTCTCAAAAGGCTCGCCTTTTTGACGTAAATCCATAAACAGTATTTCTTCTTCACGCTCTCGGTAGTTTCGTGTTTCAGTACCTTTATCTACTGTTTTTGTAGTTTTGTTTTTATTTAATATCCAAAGTGTTACAGAGATATCTGTAGTATAAAACATATTTCTAGGCAGAATAATAATGGCTTCTACTAAGTTGTTTTCAATTAGTTTTTTTCTAATTTTATATTCTTCACCACCACCAGATAATGCACCATTTGCTAATATAAAACCAGCTACTCCGTTATCTGATAGTTTAGCAACCATATTTAAAATCCACCCATAATTGGCGTTAGATTTTGGTGGTACATCATAGCCTTTCCATCGTGGGTCGTCTGTTAATTCATCTTTTCCTCGCCAATCCTTTTGGTTAAAAGGTGGGTTTGCCATTATAAAATCGGCTTTTAAATCTGGGTGTTGGTCTGCTCCAAAAGTATCAGCTGCTTTTTCGCCCAAATTGGCAGAAATACCACGAATGGCTAAATTCATTTTGGCCAGTTTGTAAGTGGTATTGGTATATTCTTGTCCGTAAACAGAAACCTCTTTTTTGTTTCCGTGGTGGTTTTCTATAAACTTAACAGACTGAACAAACATACCACCAGAACCACAAGCAGGGTCGTAGATAATACCTTGATAAGGTTCTATTAGTTCAGCAATAAGATTTACAATACTTTTAGGGGTGTAAAATTCGCCTTTTCCCTTTCCTTCTTTAATGGCAAATTTGGCTAAGAAATATTCATAAACTCGCCCAACAATATCGTTTTGCTTGTCGGCAATGGTATTTATCTCACTTATTTGGTCAATTAAAGAAGCGAGTTTGGTTTTATCCAAGCCTAATCTAGAAAAATAATTGTCTGGCAATGCTCCTTTAAGCGCAGGGTTGTTCTTTTCTATATTGTGTAAAGCAGTATCTATTTTTAAAGCTAAATCGTCTTGTTTGGCGTTTGCTTTTATAAAAGACCAACGAGAAGTTTCATTTAAGAAAAAGACATTTTTCATATTGTAGAAGTCTTTCATTTCTACATATTTTTCTTTTCCTTCTGCGATTAGTTCCTCTCTGCGTTCTTCAAATTTATCGCTGGCAAATTTTAAGAAGATAAGCCCTAAGACTACGTGTTTATATTCGCTAGATTCTACTGAGCCTCTTAACTTGTCGCAGGCTTGCCATAATGATTCTTCTATTGATTTTTCTTTTACTTGTTTTGCCATTTATGTTTTTTATTATTCTACTAATAATTCTTTTGCACTTACGTTTAAGATTTCTGCAATTTTGTATAAGTCTTCCAAACTCGGTTGTCTTTTGTTTCGAGCATATTCATTAATCGTATTGTAACTCTTTCCTACCTTGTCGGCAAGCCAAGTCTGACTAATTCCTTTTTCTTTCAAAACTTCCTTTATTCGGTTCATTTGAAATCCGTTTTTAATTCAGCTACTAATGTAATTAAACACATTGAAATATAGTGAGTTTTTTCCCTATATTTTGTTGGGTGGCGGTAGGGAAGGGCAAGCTCTTTTTATTTTCGTTTTAGCGATTAAACCACTATTGTTTTTATACATTGTTACCTGCTTGGCTTTATTACTTTCCTAATATTTTCCCCACAAAGTCATTTGGCATTGTTGGTCCAGAATCATCTTTTAACAAACCTGTGTCAGCTCTACTGAACAATGATTGCATAATTAAATTTTTATCTTTTTCGTCAACTGCCTTGTCTTTAATTAAAGCTAAATACACATAAGTCAATTGTTCTCTTTCTTCTGCATCTCTAGCTAAATGGAAGGAACTAAATGCAACTTTGTTCAATGCTCTAATTCCAAATGCTAGAAAGGAAATGAATGTTACATAAACAACTGACCATTTTATAGCTTGTGCATTCCCTTTAACAAAACTCAATAACATCCCTTCAGGCGTTAACCAAAGCAATAGATAAAGAGTATAACAAGCAAATACAACAAGTCCAATTAACCAATAGATAGCTTTCCAACCTTCGCTTTTTAGAGTTGCTGCTCTAGATTTCCAATATTCCGCTGGTTTTTTAAGTCGCAGTAACTCTTCATAAGTTTTCTCAAGGTCACTAATTTTTGTTTTTGAATTTGAATCAAAATCAGAGAAGTCATTTCTTGAATTCTCAAACCATTCATTAAATAGTGACTCTTTAGACTCTTTGAATTCATCAATTTTGTCAACGTAAGTTTTATAGTCGCTTGTGGAATTAGTTAAATGTTCTGTAAGTTGTGTTTCGGATTCGTTTAACTGTTCTCTAAAATCATTTCTTAGTTTAGTTATTGAATTTTTTTCTTTATTTCTTCTATTTAACAATTCCGTAAAATCTTTTGTTTCAAATTCGTAAGCTAGCAATGCACCAATAAATTCTTGCTTATTATTAGTTCTGTGGGAACCAATGATAAAATGATAAGCACCTTGAAACGCATTAGGCTTTTCTTTATAGATATTTAATAAAAATTCAGTTTGCGGACTATCGTAAACAAAAAAGTTTGAGTTACTTTTTAATTGATTCGCTTCGTTTCTCCAATAACCATTAAGATTTGCTTCGTTTATCTGATTATGGTATGAATTTAAAAAATTGTCTATTCTGTTTCTAAGGTTTACAAAATGTCTTTTAGATTGCTCAAATTCATTCGGTAAATTTTCTTCTTTTTCCCACCCATTTATTTGTTGAGTGAGAAATTTATGAATTGAACTTAGTCCTTTAAGCTCAATATTGAAATTAATATGAGGATAGCTGATATTTGCTTCAACAGAATTAAACCATTCAGGTAATTCAGTTTCTTTAATTTTCTTTCTTAATTCTGTTGTTGTCATTTTCTTTTCTCAGCTTGTGGCTAACTGGTTATATGTTTACAAAATACGTCGGTAATAGGATTTATTTACCGGATATCGACGGTTTGTTATCGTTATCATTATCATTAAATATGGTGATCTTTTGTTTCAATGGCATACAACATATGATAACCATAGATTTTAAAAACCCAAACATATCCTTGCCCTTACTTTTTGACCAATAACACTTGATTTCCCTCTAGCAGCAAATAGCCTTCATCATAACAGTAGTTATACCTATCTCCTTTCTTAGTAAAATGTACTTGAGTGTATAGATTAAAATTAAATCCTATTTCTGTCATTTTATGCTTTGGTATTTTGGTTTTACCTGAGGGGTTTAGAGCACATAAAATTTTATAATTCTTTTTTAGAGCATTGTTGATGTTCCTAACCAAACTTTTGTCCCCTACTTCTAGCTTATTGTTAAAGGCATTTCGACATTGGTCATTACAAAATTTTTTATCTGATCTGCCTACAATTTTTTCTCCACACTCTTGACAATTTTTTTCCATAGCTTTTCATTTTTAGCCTTACTTAAAGATACGAAAAAAACAGCAACAAACGGTTACAAACGTTTATATCCGAAAGCAATTATTTAACAACCGAGTAAATATTCTATGCTTTCACATCTTTGTAAAGTCTAAAACGACAAAAACAATTAATCTTAATTAAAAATATTTATCATGAACAATTTAAGAAACAAAGTACAGTTAATCGGAAATTTAGGAGGATCCCCAGTGGTAAAAACTTTTGGAGAAGACAAAAAAGTAGCGAATTTTTCAATGGCTACAACAGATAGTTATTACAACAATGAAGGGGAACGTATCACAAACACACAATGGCACAATATTGTGTGCTGGAATAAAACTGCAGATATCGCAGAAAAATATTTAGACAAAGGAAGTCAAATTGCGATTGAAGGTAAATTAACCCATGAACAGTGGGAAGATAAAGATGGAAACAAAAGATCGACAACTAAAATCATTGTCCATGAGTTGATGATGTTGGGCAGTAAATAGTTCGTTTCAACAATTTCATAAAAAAACCTCAGCAATTGCTGAGGTTTTTTTATGATTTATTATTTGATCAAATGGGGTTTAAAAGCGCCTGTATCTTGACAGCAAATTTGCTCCATCACTTGTTGTAACTCAGTTTTCATAAGAGAAATAGTATGATTCCCTCCTTCTTTACCTAGAGCTCCTACACCATACATAAAGCTTCGACCCATAAAAGTGAACTCTGCTCCACTTGCCATCGCTCTTGCGATATCAGGTCCACCTCTAAGCCCAGAATCCACCATAATTTTGATTTGATCTCCGTATTTTTCAGCTAAATTCGTCATCGGCACAATAGAAGATTGACCTGCATCTAACTGACGTCCTCCATGATTGGAGACAATCAATCCATCAACGCCTAATTTGATTGCTTTTTCAGTATCTTCAGCACTAACAACACCTTTGATTACCAATTTACCTTTCCATTGTTCACGAATAGAAGCAATTCTTTCTTCATTTAATCTTCCACTAAAAGTAGCATCCATAAACTTTGCCAATTGCTGCAAGTTCATTCCTTTTGGCATATATTGTTTCATGGTTTCAAAATTAGGCTGACCATGAATTAGGGTTTGAGTTGCCCAGTGCGGGTGTTTAAAAACCTCAATAATATTCTTCAATGTCATTCTTGGTGGCATCCCCAGTCCATTACGAGTATCTCTTGGTCGTACACCGAAAGTAGGTACATCTGCTAAGATCACCAAGACATCACAACCTGCATTTGCCGCTCTATCAATAACATCTTTTTTAATGTCCTCATCTGTAGGATGATACAATTGAAACCAAAATTTTCCATCCGTGATTTCAGAAACTCGTTCAATACTAGATGTAGTTACAGTACTTAAAACAAATGGGATGTTGTGGTCTTTTGCCGCTTTTGCTAAAATTTCAGGAGCATTAGGCCACATCAAGCCTTGTAATCCTACTGGAGCAATACCAAAGGGAGCGTCGTACGTTTGTCCAAACAACTCAGTCTGCATGCTTGATTTATCAAACTTAGACAAATACTGAGGCATCAATTCTATTTTTTGAAGATCTGTCCTGTTTTTATCAAGATTGATATCTTCATTACACCCTCCATCTAAATACTCAAAAGCAAACTTTGGCATCTTAACCATTGCTCTATTTCTTAAATCCTCCATAGAAGGATACTTGGTATTAATTTTTATTTCCATCTTAAATTAATTTATCTATTATTTTTTATTCTCTGCGTTTCACTATATGCTTTACAAACCTGTCTTGAACTCCCTAACCCTTCGATCCCTAACTCCATAACATCTCCTGGCTTTAAATATCTAGGAGGATGAAGCCCTAAGCCTACTCCAAATGGAGTTCCTGTAGAAATCATATCCCCTGGCAAGAGTGTCATAAATTGACTGATATAAGAAACAACAGTCTGTACGTCAAATATAAAATCGTTGGTAGAGGAATGCTGCAAACGCTCTCCATTCACCTCTAACCAAAGTTCTAAATCATTAGGATTTTTAATCTCATCCTTGGTTGCTATAAAAGGACCAACAGGAGCAAAAGTATCACAGCCTTTCCCCTTGCACCATTGTCCATCTTTTTCAATTTGAAAAGCTCTTTCTGACACATCGTTGTGCAACACATAACCCGCAATGTAATCTTCTACCTCTTCTAACGCAACATAAGATGCTTTTTTACCAATTACAATAGCCAATTCAACCTCCCAATCTGTCTTTTCAGAATTTTTAGGAAGGATAACATCGTCGTAAGGTCCAGACAAAGCAGTTGTAGATTTGAAAAACAATACAGGCTCATTTGGCACTGCCATTCCAGCTTCTTCGGCATGTTTTGCATAGTTCAATCCTACACAAACAATTTTAGAAGGTCGTGCCAAAGGGGTTGCTAATCTTACGTCTTCAGAAACTTGAGAGCATACATCTTCATTTTCTGTTAACCAAACAGACAGTCTTTCCAATCCATCGCTACCAAAAAATTCTTCGTTGTAATCTTCACCAAAGGCTGATACATCAATTTTTTTTCCTGACGAGGTTATGACACCGGGCTTCTCAGCTCCTTCTTGACCAAATCTTATTAATTTCATCTGTTTGTTTGTTTGAAACCGGTTTGACCAACCAACTCCTGGACAAATTTAAGACAGATTTTGGATTTAAAATCACATTTTAAGTCCAAAATCAATACTTTTTTTGCATTAAAGATGTTTAACGGCGTAAAAAAGTGTTTTATTTATTTGTAAGCTGATTCATATCCTGCAAAATCTTCTCCATAGAAGTCAACTGAATGGTTGTAGAGACTTTGATTGTTTGTTGTCAATTGTTTTTTATGAATTGTAAAATCGCGTTTTCTGTAGTTGCCTTGTCTTCTATAAGACTCATATGACCATTTTCTAGCGCTACAACCTGTGTTTTAGCGTTTTTGGTCTGCGTTACCAATTCTTCATAATTTAATACCGGATCTTTTTTCCCCAAAATCATCAACGAGGGATAGGGACCAAAATGCAGCAATGCCTCTCGATCTAGCCTTATCTTCATCCCTTCTAATGCAGCAATAATTCCTTGTTTTGAGGTTGTTAAAGCTTCCTTTTTAACCCTAGCAATCTCCTCGGCATATAAATTTCGACTTGTTGAACGAAACAGCAATGGGATCGAATTTCTGACAAATGATTTGTAATTTTCTTTGACCATAGCAATGGCTCTGTCTCGTCCTATTTTTTTTTCTTCAGTATCTGGTCTAGCAGTTGAATTCAACAAAACTAATCCTTTCACATGATCTGGATATAAATCTGCAAATGCTAATGCCACATAACCTCCCATAGAATGCCCCACCAAAAAAGATCTTCTAATATTTAAAGAATTTAACACCTCCTTTACTACCTCAGCCATTTGTACCATGGTATGCACGTATCCCAAATTTTCCGTTTGTCCATGTCCTAATAAATCGACACAGATCACCTTGTATCTCATATTTAAAATTTCTTCTAAACTTTGCCACATGGTGATGTTCTCTAAAAATCCGTGTAGCAAAACAACTGCAGCCCCTTTTCCAGACACGGTGTAGTGAATCGGTATGTTTTTGTATGACAAAAATAAACTCATAAGGCAAAAATAAGAAGTTGAAGATTAGAGTACAATTTAAAGTCAATCTATTATTGACTCCTCTCCTTTTTCAATTTTTTTAACCCCAAGATAACGCTACATTTGTACTAAAATATTTCGGCCTTGAAAATCAAATCATTTCTAGAAAAATACCAAGATGCTGGTGCCACAAGACAATTAGTAGCTCAAGTTACAAAAGACAAAACACATACTGTACTGAGTAAGTTTAATGGAGCTTCACTGTCAATCATCATCTCAGAAACGTTTAAAAAAACAGGCAAAACTTTTTTGCTCATCTTGGATGACAAAGAGCAAGCAGCTTATCATTTAAACGATTTAGAACGATTACTTAGTGAAAAAGAGGTGCTATTCTATCCTGGATCATACAAAAGACCTTATGAAATTGAAGATGTAGACAACGCTAATGTGCTTATGCGCGCTGAGGTTTTGAATAGACTAAACGCTAGAAAAAAACCGGTCATTATTGTCACCTATCCAAATGCTTTGTTTGAAAAAGTAGTGACAAAAAAAGACCTAAACAGCAACACACTAAAAATCACTACTGGCGATGAGTTTAGCTTAGATTTTATCAATGAAGTATTGTTCGAATATAGATTTAATCGTGTTGACTTTGTAACAGAACCAGGAGAATTTGCGGTTCGAGGAGGTATTGTAGATGTATTTTCTTTTGCGAATGACGAGCCTTATCGATTAGAATTCTTTGGTAACGAAGTAGATAGCATCCGTACGTTTGACGTGGAAACACAACTTTCCACAGGAAACCCTAGCAAGATACAAATCATGCCCAATGTAGAAAACAAACAGTTTTCTGAAAAAAGGGAATCTTTTTTAAATTTTATTCCAAACGAAAGTATTGTTTACACCAAAAGCATAGACATTCTTCAAAATGATTTAAACACTTTATTTGAAAAAGCATCCGCTCGTTTTGAAACGTTATCCGAAACCCTAAAACATACTTTGCCTAGTGATTTGTTTGTTGATGGTATTCAAATTAAAGAACAACTAAATGGGTACAGTAGGGTAACCATTAACAACAGTAAAAGCGCAAACAGTATTGATGGAAATACAGAACCTCAACCTTCTTTTAATAAACATTTTAATCTGTTAATAGAAAACCTAAAGGAAAATACGAATAAAGGATATTCCAACTATTTATTCTGTGCCAATGAAAAACAAGCGAAACGCTTTCATGATATTTTTGAAGAAAGTGAAGAAGAAATAGAATACAAAACATTGGTTTTTCAAATTCATGAGGGATTTGTAGATCATGCCCATAAAATGGTTTGCTATACCGATCATCAAATTTTTGAGCGCTATCACAAATTTCAACTCAAAAACGGTTTTGCAAAAAAACAGGCAGTAACCTTACAAGAAGTCAACAATTTAGAAATCGGTGATTACGTGACTCACATTGATCACGGAATTGGAAAATTTGGTGGACTTCAAAAAATTGATGTCAATGGAAAAAAACAAGAAGCCATCAAATTGATTTATGGTGACTCCGATGTCCTATACATCAGTATACACTCCCTCCACAAAATTTCTAAATTTAACGGGAAAGACGGAAAAATTCCTAAAGTCCACAAATTGGGTTCACCTGCTTGGAAAAAAGCGAAACAGACAGCCAAAGCCAAAGTAAAAAAGGTGGCTTTCGATTTGATTCAGCTTTACGCAAAAAGAAAAAATCAAAAAGGATTTTCTTTTGATCCTGATAGCTACCTACAACACGAACTAGAAGCAAGTTTCATGTATGAAGACACGCCGGATCAGAACACAGCAACACAAGATGTAAAAGCTGATATGGAAAATGACAAGCCTATGGATAGATTGGTTTGTGGTGATGTCGGTTTTGGAAAAACAGAAGTAGCTATACGTGCAGCCTTTAAAGCTGTTGACAATGGCAAACAGGTTGCCGTATTGGTGCCCACAACTATTTTAGCCTTTCAACACTTTAAGTCTTTTAAAAAAAGACTCGAAGATTTTCCTGTCAATATCAATTACTTAAACCGTTTTAAAACTGCGAAACAAAAAAAAATAGTACTGGAAGATTTGGCTTCAGGTAGGTTAGATATTGTCATTGGTACCCATCAATTGGTCTCTGACAAGATTCAGTATAAAGACTTGGGACTTCTCATTATCGATGAGGAACAAAAATTTGGTGTTGCGGCGAAAGACAAATTAAAAACGATCAAAGAAAATGTTGACACCTTGACCTTAACCGCTACCCCCATCCCAAGAACCTTACAGTTTAGTTTGATGGCTGCTAGAGATTTATCGGTGATCGCAACCCCTCCCCCAAACAGACATCCCATAGAGAGTACGGTTATTGGATTTAGCGAAGAAGCAATAAGAGATGCAGTGATGTATGAAATGTCTAGAGGCGGCCAAATCTTCTTCATCCACAACAGAGTTGATAACATTAAAGAAGTAGCAGGCATGTTACAACGTTTGGTACCCGATGCTAGAATAGGAGTTGGCCACGGACAATTGGAAGGGAGAAAACTAGAAGAAGTCATGGTCAATTTTATGGAAGGAAAATTTGATGTTTTAGTGGCTACAACCATCATAGAATCTGGGCTTGATGTTCCGAATGCGAATACTATTTTTATCAATCATGCCAACAACTTTGGATTGTCTGACTTACACCAGATGCGTGGTCGTGTTGGACGTTCAAACAAAAAAGCATTCTGCTATTTTATTTGTCCACCTTATCATATGATGACCGAAGAAGCTCGAAAACGAATCCAAGCTTTAGAAATGTTCAGTGAGTTGGGAAGTGGTATTAATATTGCCATGAAAGATCTAGAAATTCGTGGTGCAGGAGATTTATTGGGTGGAGAACAAAGTGGGTTTATCACTGATATCGGCTTTGACACCTATCAAAAAATACTTGAAGAAGCTGTTAATGAGTTAAAAGAAAAAGAATTCAAAGATCTGTATGAGGAACAAAACATAGAGAACAAAGAATTTGTTTCTGACATACAAATCGATACTGACTTTGAAATTTTATTCCCTGATGACTATATCAATGTAATCGCTGAGCGTTTGAATCTTTATCGAAAACTCGGTGAATTGTCTGAAGAAAAAGAACTTGAAGAATTTCAACAACAACTGATTGATCGTTTTGGAGAACTCCCATTTCAAGTTACAGATTTGTTGGATTCTGTTCGCATCAAATGGCTAGCTAAAAAATTAGGATTGGAAAAAATTGTATTGAAACAAAAACGAATGATCGGATATTTTGTGTCTGACCAACAGAGTGAATTCTATCAAACGGAAGCCTTCACGAAGGTTTTAAAATACGTACAACAAAACAATAAAATGTGTGTGATGAAAGAAAAAGAAACCAAAAATGGTTTACGACTACTCATTACATTTATTCGAGTTGATAGTGTACAAAAAGCGTTGGAGGTGTTGAGGAGGGTTTAATGAACTCCTTTGGCCGTTTCATTGAATTCAAGAACAAAAAGTACAAATCACTCTCCCTTAGAATTGCTATTTTTACCGTTGAAAAAAAGCCCAACACAACCCTTTATTCTTTTTATTTTTTTCTTAAGACTTCCAATATTCTTTTGTAATTTGCAGTATGGCTATTGATTCTGTACTCAATATAATTTGCTGACTTTCAGATATCTGTATGCTTTTTCCTTTTAACCTTTTCGTATAACAGGTAACTTTATACTTATGAAATATACTCAAATCGACTCTAAGCTGTTTGTCGAAAATAGAAAACGTTTTATCAACCAAATGGAAGCTAATTCCATAGCCTTTTTTAACGCCAATGATATCTTTATCACCGGAGCAGATAGTACAATGCCTTTCCACCAACATCGTGATCTTTTTTATTTGAGTGGAGTAGATCAAGAAGCGTGTGTTTTGGTGCTGTTTCCTGAGGCCAAAAACCCAAACCACAGAGAGATTTTATTCACCAAAGAAACTAGTGAACTAATTGCCATTTGGGAGGGAGAAAAATTGAGTAAAAAAGAGGCCACTCAAACTTCTGGAATTCAAACCATTTACTGGTTGACAGAAATGGATACTATTCTTGATGAAATTATCCCTCAAGCCAAAAACATCTATGTAAATCAAAACCCACACAAAAGAGCAGTTCTAGAAATGGAAACACGTGAGGATAGATTTGTAAAGAAAATCAAAGCTACGTATCCAAATCACAAGTATTTCAAAGCCTCAGATATACTCTTTCAATTGAGAGGTATCAAGTCTGAAGTAGAAGTAGAACTCTTACAGCAAGCGTGTAACATCACCAAAAAGGGATTTGATAGGGTGTTGAATTTTGTGAAACCAGGGGTCTGGGAATATGAAATTGAAGCTGAAATGATTCATGAGTTCATCCGCAATCGATCTAAAGGTTTTGCCTATACTCCTATCATTGCTTCTGGCTATTCTGCCTGTATTTTGCACTATATAGAAAACAACAAAAAATGCAACTCTGGAGACTTAATCTTAATGGATACAGCTGCTGAATATGCCAACTATTCTAGTGACTTGACTCGGACTATTCCTGTTGATGGTACATATACCGATCGTCAGAAATCTGTATACCAGTCTGTATTACACGTAAAAAAAGAAGCCACCAAAATGCTTAAAGAAGGAACAGCATGGAAAGTATATAACGAAGAGATAGGAAAATTGATGACCTCAGAATTGGTTAAACTCAAGTTATTAGACAAAGCAGACCTTCAAAACCAAAGCCAAGAAAACCCTGCTTATAAAAAATATTTTATGCATGGAACTTCTCACCATTTGGGATTGGACACCCATGATTATGGAGATTTTGAAAAAGAAATGAAAGCCAATATGGTTTTAACTGTTGAACCTGGGATCTACATCCCTAAAGAAAATTTAGGGATAAGACTTGAAGATGATGTAGTCCTTCAAAAAAACACAGAACCCCTAAATTTGATGAAAAACATACCCATAGAAATAGAAGAAATAGAAAGCCTTATGAATACCTAAACAACTTTGCAGCCCAAAAAAAATTGATTTCAACAAAAATAAACGTTATCTTAGGATTCCAACTTTTAAAAAAATCATATGGCAATAAAAAAAACGATCACCAAGGAAGAAAAAATTTTGGTATCAGATTATATGGTACCTAGAAATCAATTGATCACTTTTACTCCAAAACTAAGCATCGGAGAAGCCATGCAATTATTGGTGACCAATAATATTGCAGGAGCTTGTGTTGTAAATGAACATGATGAAATTCTGGGGATGATCTCAGAGGGAGATTGCATGAGAAAAATCGCAAATAGTAGGTATTATAATATTCCTTTACACGACCAAACGGTAGATGAATACATGGAGACTATTATAGAAACTATTAATGGAGATACCAATATTTTTGATGCGGCTAATCAATTTTGTACTTCTAGAAGAAACCGTTTTCCCGTAGCAGACGGAAACAAGATTATTGGACAAATTAGTAGAAAAGATGTGCTTAAAGCAGCTTTGGAAATGAAATAAAACAGCAAATTCATCTCTAAAATCTCCATTTTTGAACTCTATTTAAAAACGGAGATTTGGATTGTGTTCTTTGTCCTAGCTAATAAATTCTCCATTGGCTATATCCCCTTCAGAAGGCGCAATAAATGACACTTTCCCGTCTTTGGTATCTGTCATTAAAATCATCCCTTCACTGTCTACACCACGTAATTTTCTTGGTGCCAAGTTGACCAATACGGATACTCTTTGCCCTATAATATCTTCTGGCTTGTAACTCCCAGCAATTCCAGAAACAATTGTCCTTATGTCTATTCCTGTATCTACTTTTAACACCAATAACTTTTTAGCTTTTGGCATTTTTTCAGCTTCTACAATTGTTCCTGTCCTGATGTCTAGTTTGGTGAAATCCTCAAAACTTATGATTTCTTTCTGTGGCGCTACATCTTTTACTTCGGCAGCATTTGCTAATTTTGTAGCTTCTAATTTGTCTATTTGCGCCTGAATTTGAGCATCTTCTATTTTTGAAAACAACAATTCTGCTTTGCCTATGGTATGTCCTGCAGGAATTAAAACCTCTTTGTGCTCAACGTCCTCCCAAGCATTAAATACGCCTTGTTGATTTAAAATCCTTTTTAATTTTATGGCGCTAAAGGGCAAAAATGGCTCAGATAATACAGACAAAGCTGCAGCTATTTGTAACGCTACGTACATAATGGTTTGGGTACGAGCTTCATCGGTTTTTACCAATTTCCAAGGCTCTTCATCTGCTAAATATTTGTTTCCTAGACGAGCCAAGTTCATCATTTCC
>Ga0209653_1001000_pt1 | contig 23691 bp, 18 predicted proteins | sample SaaInl6LU_22_DNA_FD_184644 | JGI IMG/M metagenome (GOLD analysis project Ga0209653, IMG submission 184644) | Marine microbial communities from expanding oxygen minimum zones in the Saanich Inlet - ESP_116LU_22_DNA (SPAdes) (version 2) | ecosystem: Environmental > Aquatic > Marine > Intertidal...
TTACCATCCTCAAGTTAGATCCCTATTTAAATGTAGACCCCGGCACCATGAGCCCCTTCCAGCACGGTGAGGTTTACGTTACCCAAGACGGTGCCGAGACCGATCTTGATTTGGGCCATTACGAACGCTTCTTGCGTTCTAAAATGACTCAAAACAATAACTTCACCAGCGGGCAGATTTACGAGACTATTTTGCGTCGCGAGCGCCGCGGCGACTACCTGGGCGGCACCGTTCAGGTTATTCCTCATGTTACTGATGAGATCAAGCGCCGAGTTTACGCCGGTGCGGGTGATGCGGACATTGCCGTGGTGGAGATTGGTGGCACCGTAGGTGATATTGAGTCTCAGCCCTTTTTAGAGTCTGTCCGCCAAATGGTCCTAGAGCTCGGCCGCCAACGCGCACTGTTAATGCACCTTACCTTGGTGCCCTATATTGCCTCGGCGGGCGAGAGCAAAACTAAACCTACCCAGCACTCGGTAAAAGAGATGCGCTCCATCGGCTTACTGCCTGATGTGTTGCTGTGCCGATCTGAGGTAGAGATCGATAACGGCCAGCGCAAAAAGATTTCGCTGTTTACCAACGTCCCTGAAGCTGCAGTGATTCCGTTGGTTGATGCTAAGACCATCTACCAAGTGCCGCGCATGTTGCACACATGGGGGCTCGATCAATACGTTTTAGACCAATTTAATTTGGATCAGCCAGCGGCTAATTTAGACGAGTGGGATCAGGTAGTTGAGAACCAGCTGCACTCCAAAGGCGAAGTTAAAATCGCTATGGTGGGCAAATACATGGAGCTGCTTGATGCCTATAAGTCGCTCACGGAAGCACTGGTGCATGCCGGCATCCACAACAAAACCAAGGTGAAAATTGCCTATATCGATTCTGAGGCGCTCGAGCAGCAGCCCAGTTTGCTGGACGATGCCGATGCTATATTGGTCCCGGGCGGTTTCGGCACCCGCGGCACCGAGGGCAAGATTATGGCGGTGCGCCATGCCCGTGAGAACAACGTGCCTTACCTGGGTATCTGTTTGGGTATGCAGATCGCGGTGATTGAATACGCGCGCAATGTCTGCGGATTAGAGGGTGCCAACAGCACCGAGTTTGATGAGCAGACCGCGCATCCCGTGGTCGGCTTAATTACCGAATGGATTGACGCCAGTGGCAACGTTGAAACGCGCGATACCGATTCTGACTTGGGCGGCACTATGCGCCTGGGTGCACAAACTTGCCACCTGATTCCGGGCTCTAAAATCGCTGAGGTTTACGGTGCCCAAGAGATCAAAGAGCGCCACCGCCATCGCTATGAAGTCAACAACAACTATGTCGACCAGCTCAAAGCGGCGGGCCTGATTGTCGGCGGTCTCTCTTACGACAAAACTTTGGTTGAGACGGTGGAGCTAGCAGAGCATCCCTGGTTTGTCGCTTGTCAGTTCCACCCCGAATTTACCTCTACCCCGCGCGACGGTCACCCGCTATTTGAAGGCTTTGTACAAGCGGCCATGAAGCAGCAAGCACACACCGGTGGCCAATCATGAGTGGCGCTGCGCAGATGATTAAAGTGGCCGGTATCGAGGTTGCCAACGACAACCCTATGACACTGTTTGGCGGCATGAACGTGCTCGAGTCACGCGACATGGCGCTGCGCGTTGCAGAAGCGTATGTCGAAGCGACCACAGCACTGGGTATCCCCTATGTGTTTAAGGCCTCTTTCGATAAGGCCAACCGCTCCTCTATCCATTCCTATCGCGGCCCTGGTATGGAAGAGGGTTTGCGTATATTTGAGGCGGTAAAAGAGGCCTTTAATGTGCCTGTTATTACTGATGTGCACGAGGTCTGGCAGGCGGCACCGGTCGCTGAAGTGTGTGATGTGATTCAGCTGCCCGCATTTCTGGCGCGCCAAACTGACTTAGTTGAGGCGATGGCCAAAACCGGTGCAGTGATCAATGTCAAAAAACCGCAGTTTTTGAGCCCTGGCCAATTGGGCAATATCGTTGAGAAGTTCCGCGAGTGCGGCAACGACAAAGTGATGCTGTGCGAGCGCGGTGCTACTCTGGGTTACGACAACTTAGTGGTCGATATGCTCGGTTTTCGCACTATGAAAGAGGTCAGCCACGGTGCGCCACTGATCTTTGATGTCACTCATGCGCTGCAGTGTCGCGACCCTATGGGCGCCGCCTCGGGCGGTCGTCGCCACCAAGTGGCCGAACTCGGCCGCGCCGGTATAGCGGTCGGTGTTGCCGGGCTTTTCCTTGAAGCGCACCCCGAGCCCGACAATGCTAAATGCGACGGTCCAAGTGCCTTGCCGTTAGACGTTTTGAAGCCGTTTTTGGCGCAGATGAAAGCGTTCGATGACCTGCTTAAAGCGCAGGAAGACTTAAATATTCGCTAACTTAATCTCCGCGGCTTAATGCCGCGCCCCACTCTTAGGAGCCCATTTATGTGTGAGCAATCCACAATGATTAAAGATATCCGCGCTATTGAAATTCTTGATTCGCGCGGCAACCCTACAGTGCAGGCCGATGTCATTTTAGAGAGCGGTATCGTCGGTACCGCCGCTGCCCCTTCAGGCGCATCTACCGGCTCGCGCGAAGCGTTAGAGCTGCGCGATGGCGACAAAGCGCGATACCTGGGCAAGGGTGTCCTCACCGCTGTCAACAACATCAACACCACTATTCGCGATCTGTTGGTCGGTAGCGACGCAGCCGATCAACGCGCACTCGACAACGCTATGATTGCCGCCGACGGTACCGACAACAAAGCTAACTTTGGTGCCAACGCAATTTTGGCCGTCTCGCTGGCCGCCGCCAAAGCGGCTGCCCAAGCCAAAGGTGTGCCGCTTTATGCGCATATCGCTGAGCTCAACGGCACCGCGGGCCAATACAGTATGCCGGTACCCATGATGAACATTATTAACGGCGGTGAACACGCCGACAACAATGTCGATATTCAAGAGTTTATGGTTCAACCGGTATCGGCGAAAAGCTTTGCAGAGGCGCTGCGTGTTGGCGCAGAAATCTTTCATGCGCTCAAAAAAGTGCTTTCAGCGCGCGGCCTCAACACCGCAGTGGGTGACGAGGGCGGCTTTGCTCCCAACTTGTCTTCAAATGCTGAAGCTTTGGCAGTGATCAAAGAAGCAGTCGCGGCAGCCGGTTATGAGCTGGGTACCGATGTGACGCTGGCACTGGATTGCGCGGCCTCTGAATTCTATAAAGACGGGCAGTACAACCTCAGCGGCGAAGGTAAAATTTATAGCGCCGAAGGTTTTAGCGATTTCTTGGCTGAACTCTGTGACCAGTACCCCATTATCTCTATTGAGGATGGGCAAGACGAATCGGATTGGGCGGGTTGGAAATATCAAACAGAAAAGCTTGGCCAACGTGTGCAGCTGGTTGGCGACGATTTGTTTGTTACCAACACCAAGATTTTGCAGCGCGGTATCGATGAGTCTATTGGCAATTCTATCCTGATTAAATTTAATCAGATTGGCTCGCTCTCAGAGACTCTCGACGCTATCGCCATGGCCAAACAAGCCGGCTATACCGCGGTGATCTCGCATCGCTCAGGTGAAACTGAAGACACTACGATTGCCGATTTAGCAGTGGCCACTGCCGCCGGCCAAATTAAAACCGGTTCGCTGTGCCGTTCAGACCGCGTTGCCAAGTACAACCGCTTGTTGGTGATCGAAGCAGAACTAGGCAATACTGCGGCACCATACAAAGGCCGTGCCGAGTTCAAAGCGTAGACACCTCCCAAGAAAAAGCCCGCACAGCAATGCTGAGCGGGCTTTTTTTGCACTGCATTCACGCAGAGGCAGGTGTGAAGCTAGCTTTTCGTCTTAGATAGCTTTGGCTTTTACCTCGCCACTGTGAAGCTTGATGTTCAACTCATCCCCTGGGGCGACACGGCTGCTGTCGGTTACTGCCTCTCCATCAATCAACACCACAGCATAGCCGCGCTCTAGTACCTTGAGAGGGCTAACTGCATCGAGCAGCTGCAATTTGTTGCTTAAATCGATGCGCTGTTGCTTGAGGCGCTTTTGCATACTGCGCTGCAACCGCTGGCGTTGCTCTGCAAGCCGTTGATTGAGGGCTTTTAAGCGCAGTGCCGGGTCGGTGCGTTGTAGACGTCTGCGCAGCTGTTCGAGAGTTTGCTGTTGGCGGTTTAATAGGCGCTGTTGGCCGCGGTGCAGCTGCTGTTCTAATTGATCTAAGCGCTGAGCTTGTTGCTGTAAGCGCTGTGCCGGATGGCGCAGCCTTTGCCTCAGGTGATTGGTGGCGAGTTGGCAGGCGGCCAGTTTGCGGTTAACAGCAGTGTGTAATGTGCGCTCCAGAGCGGCGATATAGCTGACTAGCTCTGCGCACTCTTGGCTGACCATTTCCGCTGCGGCAGAGGGGGTTGGCGCGCGTAAATCGGCGACAAAATCGGCAATGGTGAAATCACTCTCGTGGCCTACTGCGCTGATGACAGGGATTTGGCTGGCGCGCACTGCTCGGGCCAGAGCCTCGTTATTAAAGGCCCATAAATCTTCTAGTGAACCGCCACCGCGGCCGACAATTAGTACATCGGCAGCGCCGTGCCAGTTGGCGGTTTGAATCGCCTCGATAATAGCTTGAGGCGCTGTATCGCCCTGAACTGCGGTGGGATATATTAAAACTTCAGTGCGGCTATCGCGGCGCGCTAAAACCGAAAGCACATCGTGAATCGCTGCACCACTGGGTGAGGTGATGACACCCACCCGGCGAATCGTTTCGGACAGTGGGCGTTTGAGCTCGCTAGCAAATAACCCTTCATCGGCAAGCCGCTGCTTAAGCTGCTCAAACTGCCGCTGCAGTGCACCTAAACCTGCCTCTTCCATCTGTTCAATAACCAGTTGGTACTCGCCGCGCGCCTCATAAAGACCGGCGCGGCAGCGCACTAACACCTGCTGGCCATTAGCTGGGGTGAAGCGCACCCGGTTGTTGGAGCCGCGAAACATTGCGCAGCGCACCTGTGCCTGCTTATCTTTGAGGGTTAAATACCAGTGGCCAGAGCTCGGCTTGGCGAGGTTAGAGATTTCCCCCTCTACCCAAAGTGTGGGAAGTTGTGTCTCAATTAAATGGCGCACGCTGCGATTCAACTGAGAAACCGTCATCACTGTTTTAGTGGGGCTCTGAGTGGCGCTAAAGCTGTCTGGTTGAGCAATATTCATGTCGCCATTGTAGGGTTATCGGCGCGTCGCTGCACGCTGGCTGGATTTTAATTTTGGCCTCTACAAAAAAACAGAAAAATCAGAGGTTTATTGGTTTTAGGTGGCAGAAATAAACTTTGCTGAAAAACCCCTGGGTAGATTATAATGAGGCGCTTACTTTTTCTTCTACCTGCCGAGGTAAGCCACTCCCATGTTGCGAATCGCACACGAAGCACTCACATTTGACGACGTTCTTTTGATGCCCGGCTATTCCGAGGTTACCGCCAAGGATGTCTCGCTAGTCTCTCAGCTAACTAAAACCATCTCGCTTAATATCCCTCTGCTCTCCGCAGCCATGGATACAGTTACTGATGCCCGCTTGGCTATTGCGTTAGCGCAAGAGGGGGGTATCGGTATTATCCATAAAAGTATGACGATAGAGCAGCAGGCGCGGGCAGTCTGGAATGTAAAAAAATACGAGAGCGGTGTGGTGCGCAACCCAATCACTATCGAAGCCACGGCTACCCTCGGCGAGCTCAGCGAACTGTGTCGAGAGCAAGATATCTCAGGTTTGCCGGTATTTGATCAAGGCGCATTAGTGGGTATTGTCACCCGTCGAGATGTTCGCTTCGCCGCTGATATGAGTGCACCCGTTAGTTCAGCGATGACCCCCAAGGATCAACTGATAACGGTTAAAGAGGGCACCGACCCCAACGAAGTGCGCGCGCTGTTCCACAAAAATCGTATTGAGAAAGTTCTGGTTGTCGACGACGAGTTCAATCTGCAAGGTTTGATAACCGTCACTGATATCGATAAAGCGGAACAGTACCCCGACGCCTGTAAAGATGATCAAGGCCGCTTGCGAGTTGGCGCCTCTGTGGGTGTCGCTGGCGATACCGATGAGCGTATTGCCGCACTGGTAGCCGCTGGGGTGGACTTGTTAGTGGTAGATACTGCTCATGGCCATTCGCTCAATGTGCTCAATCGCGTTAGCTGGATTAAACAGCACTATCCGCAGGTGCAAGTCATTGGTGGCAATGTCGCCACTGCCGAGGGTGCCAAAGCACTGGCAGATGCGGGCGCCGATGCAGTTAAAGTGGGTATTGGCCCAGGTTCTATTTGTACTACACGTATTGTCACTGGTATCGGTGTGCCACAAATTACTGCCATTGCTGAAGCTGTCTCTGCCCTTGAGGGTACCGGTGTTTCTGTGATTGCCGACGGCGGTATCCGCTACTCTGGCGATATTGCCAAAGCGGTTGCTGCAGGCGCTGGCGCAGTGATGATGGGGTCGATGTTGGCCGGTACCGATGAGGCGCCCGGCGAGATCGAGATCTATCAAGGCCGCTCATACAAGTCGTATCGTGGCATGGGCTCGCTAGGTGCTATGTCGCAAACTCAAGGTTCTAGCGACCGCTACTTCCAAGATGCCAGCGCCGGCCAAGAAAAGCTGGTACCTGAGGGCATTGAGGGGCGTATTCCTTACAAAGGCCCGGTGGCGGCAATTATTCACCAGATGATGGGTGGCTTGCGTTCGGCGATGGGTTACACAGGTAGCCGCACTATTGACGAGATGCGCACCAAACCCAAGTTTGTCCGCGTCACCTCTGCCGGTATGGGTGAGAGCCATGTACACGATGTACAGATTACTAAAGAGGCTCCCAACTACCCGGTGGGTGGGCGTTAATTACAACTGTAACCAACTGTTAACAGAGAGCCGGCTGCGAGCCGGCTCTATTTTTTAATATGCCTTTGCGCACTTTGACAGAGTATTGACCATGGCCGATATCCACGCCGAAAAAATTCTTATCCTCGATTTTGGCTCACAGTACACCCAGCTAATTGCTCGGCGAATTCGCGAGATCGGTGTTTTCTCTGAGATTCGCCCCTGGGATATCAGCGTCGAAGAGATTGCCGAGTTTGGCCCGCGCGGTATTATCCTCTCCGGCGGTCCCGAGTCGGTCACCATGGGGGAGAGCTCACCCAAAGCCCCAGCGGGGCTTTTTGGAATGGGCTTGCCGGTGCTGGGTATCTGCTACGGTATGCAGACTATGGCCGCGCAGTTAGGTGGCCAAGTGGAAAGTTCTGCGGTGCATGAATTTGGTTATGCACAAGTCAAAGTGGAAATTGATAGCGCGCTATTTAAAGATATTGCCGACCACCTTACCGACGATGGCAAACCACTGCTCGATGTCTGGATGAGCCACGGCGATAAAGTGACGGCGTTGCCTGATAACTTCAGCCTGTTGGCCTCTACCCCCTCTTGCCCAATAGCGGCCATGGCAGATGAAAACCGCCATTTTTATGGCATTCAGTTTCATCCTGAAGTCACCCACACCTTGCAGGGTGGGCGTATTTTTGAACACTTTATTGTCAATGTTTGCGGCTGTGCGAAGTTGTGGACCGCCGCCGGCATTATCGAAGATCAAATCGCCCGCGTGCGCGAACAAGTCGGCAGCAACAAAGTACTGCTCGGCCTCTCTGGCGGGGTCGACTCCTCGGTGGTTGCCGCACTGCTGCACCGCGCTATTGGCGATAAGCTCACCTGCGTGTTTGTTGACAACGGCCTGCTGCGCAAAAACGAAGGCGACATGGTGATGGAGATGTTTGCCAACAACATGGGCGTCAAGGTGATTCGCGCCGATGCCGCCGATCTTTTCCTCGGCCGCTTAGAGGGTGTTAGCGACCCTGAGAAAAAACGCAAAGTGATCGGCAATACTTTTATCGAAGTGTTCGACGAGCACGCCACGGCGCTCACTGAGGTCAGCTTCCTCGCCCAAGGCACAATCTACCCCGATGTAATTGAATCGGCCGCCTCTAAAACCGGTAAAGCCCACGTGATTAAATCGCACCACAATGTCGGCGGCCTGCCCGACGATATGGTGATGGAGTTGGTGGAGCCGCTGCGCGAGCTGTTTAAGGATGAAGTACGCAAAATTGGCCTCGAGCTCGGTCTGCCTTACGACATGGTCTACCGCCACCCGTTCCCCGGTCCCGGCCTAGGAGTTCGCATTCTTGGCGAAGTGAAAAAAGAGTACGCCGACGTACTGCGCGAAGCGGATGCTATTTTTATCGAAGAGCTGCACAACGCCGACTGGTACCACAAAACCAGCCAAGCGTTTGCCGTGTTCCTGCCGATTAAATCTGTCGGAGTAGTGGGCGACGCCCGCCGCTACGAGTGGGTGATTGCCCTGCGCGCTGTCGAGACCATCGACTTCATGACTGCCCGGTGGGCACACCTGCCATACGAGCTTTTAGAGAAAGTTTCTAACCGGATCATCAACGAGATAGCTAACGTCTCACGGGTGACCTACGACGTTTCGAGCAAGCCCCCAGCGACAATAGAGTGGGAGTAAGAGGTGAAATAAAATTATAATAAAATCAACAGCTTAATAATTTCACACTTGTTTCACAGTTATCTAAACCCTTGTTCTATAGGGGTTTTTAATTTATTAATTTCACAAAATGTTTCACACTAGAGGCACTATTGCGTTTCATAAGGAACACTCGTGACTATAAATCAAAAAACTGATGCCAAATGGTTACTGGGGGAGAGAGGTGAAATCTACCGAATGTCCCGCAGTGGTGGTATCTACCAGTGTCGGGTTTGGATACCTACAGAAAAAAATACCTTAGACGTTCCCTGAAAACTACAGATTACGAAACTGCCATAGGTCGGGGAGAGAAACTTATCCTCGAGACCCATAGTGATATTTCATCGGGTAAAAAATTGTTCGGCATTACTTTGGGAGAGTTAGTGGACGAATACCTGAAGTGGAGAGAAAAGGACGTGGGGGTGGAAGGTGGTATCACGGAGGGTAGATTGGGGACTATAAAATCCCAGTGTCGTGCATTACTGAGAACTAAATCAGAAAAATTGAAGGTCGCAGAACTAGACAAAAACTCATTCTATGATTGGGGGCAGATGAGACGACAAGACAACCCCACTATAATGCCAATAACCATCCGTAATGAGACTGCTACCATAGGTTAAATATTCTCCTTTGCTTATAGAGAGGGGTACTCGCAGTTTCCCAAGATGATTTTCCGTGAAGTAAAAATCCCTAAAGGCGATGTGGTAAAAGAGATATTTTTGATAGAGAAAAAGGTGAATACGACAGACTTACCTCGTTTCTCCGAAGTTATGTGAGTAAGAAAAAATGTCCTGACCCTGACGAACGACTAGAACGTAATAAGATAAGAGACTATATCTACATTCTGTCTAATACTTGTATGCGTACGGGTGAGTTGCGACAAATGACTTGGAATGATGTTTTAGGTTACCGAGATGAGGTCGATGAGACAGGTAGAAAAGTCTGCCTCGTGAAACTACGAATAAGGAAGGAGACAACCAAGGTTCGGAATGAACGAACTATTATTGTTCGGGGTGGAGACTACATCAAACGATTGCAGTCTTATTCTCCTTACACTGAACCCGATAACTTTTTATTCACAAAAAAAACTGGAACTCTTCAGTTGGGAACTAGGGAACTCTACAAGCACTGGGATACAGTTATGCGAGGGATTGATATCCCCGATTATAGTGAAAGAAAGTTTTCTTACTACTCGCTAAGACACTTTGGTATCACTATGAGGATGGATGCTGGTGTTCCTATTGCTGATGTTGCTTATATCTCAGGGACTTCTTCCACGCATATTGAGAACCACTATCGTCACATTCAAGACGATATGATGGTTAGAGGTGCTAAGAGAAATTTTAACCAATCCATTGAGGGGCGTTTTCAACCCGACTATTCAGGTAAATAAGTCGCAATGAAACACCTAAGTGGTTAAATCTATCGTCTAATTGATAAATGCATAGTCGTTGGGTAACGTCCTCTATTGAAACTATTTAAGGAAAGGAATTACTTGTGAAACCATTAATTTTATCCCCATCAAGGATTACTGACTTGAAACCAAACCGTATTTTCATAACCTGTCTTTGTTTTATAATGTTAATTCTTACTTCAACAGCGTTTTCCGAAGCGCCAGTGCTGGTTGAGCGACAGGGGATTTATTATCCGGTGAACTCTCAAAAACCGTACACGGGCAAGCAAACCCTTTTTCATCATAACAAACAAATAAAGAGGATATCGAACTTCAAAAATGGAGTACCTGAAGGCGCCTATATTAACTACCACCCGAACGGTCAATTGGAACAAGAGGGTAACCAAATAAACGGAAAACTTGAAGGCGACTATTTTTGGTATTTCATAAATGGTCAACTTAAACAAAAAAGTCTTTTTAAAAATGGTTTGTTACACGGTATGACAAGTTATTATCGTAAGAACGGAACTTTAGAGACGAAGAAAGAGTATTTGGCAGGTCAATTGAACGGTAAAATTGAGTGGTATGATGAAAACGGCAAGTTACGCGGGGTATGGGAGAATGCAAGAATGAGTATTTTTGATTTTCCAATACCTTGGTGGGGGCAGACAGTTTACTACACTCCAAGTGGCGAGGTTTATGAGCGAAAGTATTGGTTGGATGGCGTAGAGATTGACTATGACCCGGGAGATGAATTTAGATAAACAGAAACTTCTGTCAGGTTGGGATGCTACAATCGAAACTCCGCAACCAGTGCTAAAAACTCGTCATATATTTGATATTTCATACTAACTCGCCATCTCACTGAGAATGAATTTGCTAAAAGTTATTTGGGCACATCAAGAAGTTATCTATGTAATAGAAGAAATAAGAATAAAGATGTCAGTAACGACGTGGCGTTGAACTTGTACTGTGTACTGATCAAAAAAGCGAACCAATGGAAAGTATCAGCCAGCAGGGAGATCCTCCGTAGCTGCACTCTGTCTGTCTGACAGGGGTCTGTTATTTACTGCGCCATCACAGATACGGCGGTTTTTTTTACATCTAAAGACGGCCGAGACCTCGAGCTAACATGCATACCTTTGATGCTATTGAATTTGCTGCCGTTAAAAATCTATAGTGATTGAGTTGGTTTTTGCTCTCGAGCAACAAATGGCTATCTCACTCTGGCTGGCGTGTTCTTCATCAGTCAGGAATTTGTCTCGGTGTTCGGCCTCTCCCTCGACAAGTGGTAAAATGCAGGCTCCGCACACTCCGTCTTCACAAGAGTACTTAGGATCATATCCCTCTCGTTGAAGCGCCGTTAAAATCGTTTCCTGCTCACCTACCTTAATCTCACCGCCGCTTTGAGCGAGGTGTACTATAAAGTCACTGCCGCTGAGTTCAATGTCATTATTTGAAAAGTACTCTACATGAAGTCGATCTAGGCAATTTTGCGCAGACATGGCTGCCTCGATTGGCTCGAGAAATGCGCTAGGGCCGCAGGCGTATACATGTGCGTCGGGCTGCAGGTCTTGGAGTGTTTTTGCTACATTTAGTCGCGTTCCCTCACTGGATATGTGTTGTTGGCAGGCGTCAGCCCAGGGGCGTGTCGCTAGCCAGTTTAGATAAGCAGCTTGATCAGGCGCCCGAAAGGCGTACCTAAAGTCTAAGGGGATATTGGCTGCATGAAGGGCATCGGCGATACTCATCAGCGGTGTTATGCCTATTCCTGCAGACATCAGGATAGCTCTACCATCCTGCTGCAGTGAGAACTTACTCTTGGGAGCCGACAATTGGAGTTCTGTGCCCACCTGCACATCGTCGTGAATACATAGTGAACCGCCCCGCGAATCCGATTCTTTAAGCACCGCAATTGTATATTGTCCGTTATCGCAAGGCACTAGCGAATACTGACGCTCCATTCCATTAGGCAAGGTTATATCAAGGTGGGCTCCCGGCTGCCAATCCTCCCAATGGTTCGGTGTCAAACGCAGCTGAACAATATCTTTGGTAAGGATTTCCTTGCTAACAACTTTGGCTTTAATCATGGTTGAGGGGTTCTGTTTGTCCTTGAAGCTGTGAGATTAAATATCATGCAGATAAATTAGTCAGTATTTTACTATCCTAGGCCGAGCTGAGCGATCCAAAGCCCCGAGGTTGGTCAGCCAGAGGTAGTCTCACTTTCCCAACACTGGACGAGCGGCTGAAAAACACAGTATTACTTGGCACTTATCAGGCGTTTGATAATTCTGCGTGCTCTATTGGCACCAACGTCAACATGAATATCAAGTATGGCTTTCTGGCCGAAACGTTGCATATTGGCGTATTGAGCTTCAATAACGACTTTGTCTTCGTCAAATGTTTCAGCAGTTTGTTCGATAACCAGCTGCATTGTTTCAGCGGGATTATTCGTTGGATTGCTTGCCTGAGTCCATATGTAAAAACTTGTTTCCGCAGTTTGAGGAGTCACACCATGGAAGCCTCTTAGGTGAAAACCACCACGATTGGGATCATCTAGAGATTCAGTATTAACATCGACTGCACCGGTCCAGATTTCAAGATGTGACGGATAAAATACAATCTCTTGCCAACGATCCACCTGTCCTGCAAACGGATAGGCTGCGGTATAAGTTGGCGGCGGTGTCGAGTTAGGCATGTAGCGAGTCACTCGCACCGAATCACCTTCGCTTTCCACTTTCATTTCAGCGTTCATATGGATTTTCGCATTTCCGCCTATAGTATTAGCGTGGACATAGCCAAGGTGACTGAGGTCTAAAAGATTGTCATGTATTAACTGATACGGCGCTTCATAGTGGTAAACATCACCGTCAAACAAGTAGCGCTTATCAGTGTGAACAGAATACTCTGGTGGCTCGCAACTAGGCTCTGAGTCCAGTTCAGAACCAAACCATATCCAGATCAGCGGGCCTTTTTCTATTGCGTGATAAGCAGTTACTTTTGCTTTTGATGGAATCTTTTCTTGTCCTGGAATTTCGATGCAGGCCCCTGCGCAATTAAACAGCAGACCGTGATATCCGCAACGCAACCCAGATTCATCAACGGTCCCCAGTGACAGAGGTAGTGCTCTGTGACAGCAGCGATCTTCAAGTGCCCCGATTTGACCGTCTTGTGTTCTAAACAAGACTACCGGTTCGTTTAGCAAGGTGCGCGCTAAGGGTTTATCGCTAACTTCTGCACTCAATGCGGCTACGTACCACATGTCCAGAGCAAACTCTGAACGAGTGGGCGCACTTGTTACCATGACATCATTGGAGCTTGCCACTTGATTTCCTCCTAGGGAATACTTTTCAATATCGAAGACGAAGGTATGCCTGCCGCTGATATTAGGTTTACCATTTGTGTTAAATACGGCTGTAAGCTCTCTTCGACCAAGGGAATATGACTCAGCTAGATCGGCTTCGCCACAACCGCGATACTGTCAGCGGTCGCTTGACTGTTATCAATCAGAGGCCCTTTGCCAAGTTGTCCTAAGCAAATGCCAAGGCTGCTCTTAACGATGTAATCACAGCGTTCGAAGCGACGATCTCTATAATTCTTAAAGGCTTCTTCAGGGCTTGATGCTTTTGTCAGCTCGTCGGCTAGTACAAGCGCATCTTCGATGGCCAATCCGGCACCTTGCCCTAAGTGCGGCGTTGTAGAATGCACAGCATCGCCTAGTAATCCGATGCGGCCACTGTGCCAATCGCCCTCTAGCATCAGCCACTCTAGTGGACGATAGACGACGCCTTGATGGTCTGTAATCTCATCTGCAAAGTGGTGCAAAGTAGGGCAGGCCATATTCAATCGCGCCTTCATTTCATCTACAAGCGTCGACTTTTCAAAATGAGGATTCTCTGGCTCTGGCGTTGTCACATACATATATATCTGCTCTTGCGACATTGGGACCAGGCCCACTCCGACTCGACCGTTATACACGTGGAGGCCTTCCATATCTTTAGGTCGGTCGAAGTTATACCGCCAAACCGATTGGCCGGTAAATTCAGGGCCGGGGGCTTCTGGGAAAATAGCTTGGCGAGTTTGAGAATAAATCCCATCGGCACCAATGACTAGATCATATTTTCCTTGACTGCCATCACTAAAAGTAACCTCAACAAAGTCAACGCTGTCATTAATTGTTTCTGCTGTCAGGCCAAGACGGATGTCGGCTCCGGATTTCTTAGTGCTTTCAGCGAGAACTCGCTGAAGAGCAGGGCGTGCAATACCGACATTTGCTGGATAGCCTTCAACAAGGGGTGGTAAAGGTATTTTTGCAACCTCCATTCCATTTGGCGCAAAGATTTTGACATGATCAAAACCATAGCCGGCATCAATATAGTCATCAATCACCCCGAGCTCATACATGGCCCGGATTACATTGTTTTGTTGAATAATACCGACACCGTACACTGTCCACTCTGGGTCTTTTTCAATTATCTCAACATCATAGCCTTTTTTACTGAGTGCTGTCCCTGCGGATAATCCACCAATTCCGGCGCCTATAATTAGTACTTTCCAAGGATGGTCGGAGCCTCGGAATGAAAGAGTATTTTTGTTCATTTATTTTTCCCTTGTTTTGTTACACATTGGTCCATTGGTCCAAAGAGTGGCTTATCATCGAGCCCTCTCGTCTCCATCCGAACCCGATCACCAAACGACATGAAGGGTGTTTGTATCTCTCCAAGCTCAATCAAATCAATTGCACGACGTTCAGAAATACAGGATGACCCCACTGCCTTGTAGTCTTCATTTGAAACAGTCCCAGAACCTATAACAGTTCCGGCGGGCAGGTCGCGTGTCGCAGCGGCATGAGCTACCAATTCATGAAAGCCATATTCCATTTCATTGCCAACCGTTTCCCCAAATCGCTCGCCATTGAGGTCGACTCGAAGCGGTAAATGAATTTGTCCTTCGCGCCATGCCTGGCCCAGCTCTTCTGGTGTTATAGCTACACCTGCCATGCTGCAAGCAGGTTTGCCCTGTACCCAGCCAAAGCCAGTTTTCATTTCGTCGACGGCAATCGTACGCAAACTCCAATCATTGAGTTGCACTATGAGCTTTATGTGCTGCATGGCATGCTCTGAGGATACGCCCATAGGAACCGCGTCGACAATCACGCCAAATTCGCCTTCAAAATCGATACCGCCATCCTCAGAAGGAAAAGGAATGTCATCAGATGGACCAAAAAAGCAGTCGGATAATCCCTGATACATCAATGGCTTTTGTGCATCGATAGGCGGGAGGTTATAGGCTTTTTCCATTAACTTTCCATGCTGCGGAAAAGCAGACCCATCCAGCCATTGCCAAGTGCGAGGCAGAGGGGCGGTGGCAGTCTTTGAATCAAAGGGCTGCCCAGCGTCTCCGTCGCTCCCATTGAGTGCCTTCGACAGCTGTCTTAGGTCCTGTTCAACATGATTCCAGTTTTCTATGGCTGATAAGAGATTGGGTGCAATACTTTCAGCGCTTATACAGCGTTGATTATCATCGGATACAACCACCAACGTACCATCGCGACTATTAGACTTTAATGTGGCAAGTTTCATTGTGCGCTGTCCTGAGAAGATGCAAGTTCTGGGCTGAATTTACCGTCAACCAGAACAAAGACGATGCGGCAATTCCTATCTGACCGATTTGCCCATCCGTGATTAGTGCCTCGCTGAATGATGATATCGCCGGTTTTACAAAGCGTTTCACCCTCATCCATAATCAAAACGATTTCGCCATCCAGCACAATTCCGTAATCAATGGTTTCGGTCTTATGCATATGAGCATGACGTTCACTTGTACCACCATCAGCCACAGCATTACCGGCGCCTATTTCTGCAAAGTGCGCGATACGCTCTTCAGGAGACAGGTCAGCGAAGCTTTCATCATCTGGCGGAATATCGAGTATGCGGATGCGGGTGCCATTTTCTGGCGGTACCAGTTGGATTCCTTCCTCATGAGGCTCTCCGCTTGCATGATCAATTAGCGCGGGGCTGGCTGTGGTATTCCAAAGTTCATAAAACATTGGACCCGTCTCGCCACCGATACGCTGCACGCGAGGCGCCGGACCATCCTCTTGGATGATCGCTTGTCCTTCAGAATTATGTCCCGTGACAATGCGTCGGGGGATAGTGTTTTCCATTATATTGTCCTCCTTGCTGAATTTTTCCTGCAAGACCATTTGACGAAAGCAATCCACAGTCGCGCAAGGTTCCGGCTGATTTTGCCGCAGCTCTCGGTTTGCTATTAACGTCTCTGGTCCCCTAGGGTATCGGCGAACCAGTCAGCGATATAATCCCTGCCATAGGACATATTGTCCGCTCCAACGTGCTCGACACCGCCTTCTCTAGCAGTGAAGATTTTTAGTTCTGGCTTGATGGAATTGGTCATTTGCTCAAATGCCTGGTGGGCATATTTCACATTGATCTGGCGATCATTGGCACCGTGGGTAATTAGGAATGGCATTTTGATTCGGTCCATATGACCGTTCATATCCATACCCTCAATCTTTTTGAAAAAATCTTCTTTGTCTGTTGCGCCAAAGACCCAATAGACATGTTTCCAATAGTGCGGAACTGGGTTTTCACCTTCGCTATCGAGGCGACCCATTTGCACTTCATACCAGTTGTGATTGGCGCCCCAAACGGCAGCTGAAGCAAAGCGCGGCTCGTAGGCCGCAGCTCTCGCTGCGAAATGACCGCCTAGAGAGATACCGGATACTCCGACACGCTCCCCATCGACGTCATCACGCCCAGCTAGGTATTCGTAACAGGGCGTTGCCCACTCCTCCGCATAGGGTGTCGCAGGGAGGTTATGCAGGCGCAGAGTCTCTCCGGTTCCTGGTTGATCTACACAGAGCGTGGATATACCTCTTTTAGCCAGTGCATGGGGAAGCCAAGACCAAAAAAGAAGTTCTTTGCTGCTATCGAGACCATTGGTAAAAAGAACGCAGGGCGCGGGGCCATCAACGCCTTCTGCGCGGGTAAAGAGCGCTGGTATAACCGCTCCTTTGTAGGGGATTTCGACACGTGTGCAATTTTCACCGCTGAGTTCGACATATTGTTTAAAGGCTGACTGGGCTTTGGCAAAGGTCGCTGCTTTACCTGGCTGCCCTGCACCCTGCATTCTCTCTGCCGTGACGTAGTACAGACTGGCTCGGCGAAATTTATCCGCTGCGGATAAATTTCTACCGCGTTCTAAGTCTTCATTGGCGAGCTCAGACAGAGTATCAGCCTTTTTCGCCCACTCTTTCATAAATGCCGGTGTTCCGGCATCAGCGCCTTCATCAGCGGCACGTTTAATCGGCTCGCACATATCCACGATTTCGCCAAGCTCTGCGCCGCTGGCAACAGCGATTGAAACGGAAAGATTCCAGATATAATTTGGGAAAAACTCACATAAAGCCATAATCTAGGCCTCCGGAGCTGTGAACAGCCCATTATTTGTTACTGACTTCGGCATAGTCGCGGGACCGCCCACACCAATACCCCATTGATCCATGATTTCCTTGCTAGGCTTGTGGACAGTTGCAACCCAGTTATCGTCGTCGACTCTTTCTAGTTCGGATGTATATTCAACGACATAGCCTCCAGGAGTAGCGAAGTATGAGAAAACGTTGTTTCCGGCTGTATGGCGCCCGGGTCCCCACAAGATATCACTTTCGTGGCTGCGCACTCGTGCGATGCTTTTCATCACTGAATCAATATCGGGAACATCATAAGCCACGTGATTAAATGCCGGTGGCCCCGGCAAAATGGCAAGACGGTGATGCCATTCATTGCAGCGCAAAAAGCACATAAAATCTCCCAGCCAGTCGGACACGCGGAAGCCCAGAGCTTTTTCGTAAAACTCAACGTATTCTTGAGGGTTTGGAGCATGCAGCACGACGTGACTTATTTGTTCAGGACGAGGTTCGCCAGGCTGTATCGTGTCCGCTATGCGGGTTTCAAAACCGGTACATACCTCGATGGTGAATCCGATTGGGTCAAAGAAGCGGAAACCATAGCCACCGCCAAGTTCACTCATCTCATGGGGTTGACTGATAATCTTGCCGCCAGCTTGCTCAACTTGCTGAGCCAAAGCGTCAACCTCAGAGCGATCAACCGCACTCCAGCTGATAACATCAATTCTCGGTTCAGCGCTCGGTCTTAGTCTGACGGAATATGCTGCTGAACTGCCGGGTACAGCCAGATATATCATGCCATCATCGCTGGGCACCTCAATGAGTTGCCAGGCATCTGTGTAGAATTTTTTTTCTGCTTCGATATTTGTGACACCGTAACCTACGTATCGTATTTCATTGACGCGAGCCATATGTTGTTTCTCCAAGATTTTCTAAGATTGTGCTGCCATGTATCCGGCGGCCTAAATTTTCTTACTGCTAAAAGCGGGGCATTAAGCCTTCTGATTGAAGGAGTGCCTCCGCATCATTTTCTCTCGAAATTGCGCGCTGCACAGCTGGCATTTCGAGGGTTCGTGAATAGTGAGCTGTAATAGCTGGAAACGGCACGGGATCAAATCCAGCGCCAGTGATGCGAAACCAAACCCAATGTAAGTAGGCATCGATTACCGACCAGTGGTCGCCGAGTATCCAAGGTTGGCGAAGCAAGTCAGCTTCTATCTGTTGCAGTTGCTCAGAGATATTTACTGTTGCCATGTCGACAACTCGCTGAGAAGCACCCTCAAGATCGCAAAAAAAGTGTGGCATTCTGATTCGAGTAACAAGGGGATGCAGGTCAGCGCTAAATCTTACAAGAGCACTCATTACTTGCGCCTGGACCAAACTTGAATTTGACTCAGGTAAGAGATTGGCTTGCGGATAGGTCTTCGAAAGCCAGATTAAAATTGCAACGTTTTGGGGGATCGGCGTTCCATTAACAACCAAAACTGGGATTTTGCCGCTTGGGTTAAGGTTCTTGAACTGAGGAGATTTATGTTCCCCCTTTTTAAACCGCATCACTTGGGTACGAAAGGGCACACCAATAGTCTCCAGAGCAATCAATGGAACTCTAGAGCAGGCGCCTGGGGCAATGTGTAGGCATAGGTCAGTCATTTAGCGCTGCGCCTAAAAACATTGAACTGTAAAGCTTAACCATTACTTAGTTTTCCCCTAAATCCTGCAGAAAAGTCGCAAAAATTCTAATGAAGGGTATTATTGGGTCAAGCCATAAGATTATAAAAGTTGATTGTTTTTATGTATTTTGATTTGTTTTAGTGATAGCTACTTCTTTGATTTTCTGCAGAATATATTGAATGCCTGGGTCGTTAGAGCGGGCGCTATGGACTTGCACGTGTTCTTTTATGGAGGGAAAGCTAAATGGCAATGGTGCTGTGACTATAGGAACTCGCGTAGCGAAAATATTAGCCAAACGTTCATGCATTACCGTTAATCTATCTGTTCCGACAACCATTTCTGGGGCTAGAAGGAATGAGCCGACCAAGATGTCTGTATCCCTGGATTTCTTGTGCGCTTCGAGTTGCTGGTCGGACACTGAAATGGGGCGGCGGCTGCCAAGCTTTACGACCACATGTCCTGAAGTATAAAAAGTTTCCTCTGTCATAGCCTGTGTGAAAACTGGGTTTGATTGGCAGCCTACGATCACGAACCGATCTTCGAAGAGAAGCTCTGAAGGAAATTCATCAGAGATCATTTGTTCGGGTAGTATCACCAAATCGATGCTGCCCTGTGACAACAACTCATGAGTTGAATCCGCAGGGGGCACGATTTCCAGCTGTATATTAGGCGCTACGTTTCGCAAATGCCTAATTAGGGGGACAAAAATGACCTGAGCCAGATAGTCAGATGCAGTGATAGTAAATTTACGCGATGTGGTTGCAGGGTCAAAAAATGCGGTTTTGGAGATCAACGCTTCCACGCTGGCAAGCACGGCTTTTAATTCTTGGTGAATAATAAGTGCGTGAGGTGTCGAGACCATTCGCTTGCCGTGCTGCTTGAGGATGGGATCGTTAAAGTATTCACGCAGCCGTCTGAGAGCCGCGCTCATAGCGGGCTGGCTTAAATGCAGTCTCTCGGCGGATCGCGAGACGCTTCTCTCGTCCAGCAAAACATCAAGTGCCAAAAGCAAATTTAGATCTAAACCTTTTAAGCGCATTTGTTATCTCTAGTTAGATTATTTAAGTTACCAGACTAATCCATAATAATTTTGTATGCAATATGATAAAAACAATAAATTTTACCAATGGCAGCGTAACAGCTACGGTTCAGGAGCGGTAAATCAAGTACAAATAATAAACAATAAAACCCAGGAGTTAAGCATGAATAAGGTAGCACTATGTACAACAAGCGCGACCATTCTTAGTTTGGCGCTCGCTGTTTCGACTACATCTGCGCAGTCCGCCGCTGAGCCCAAAGCTAACGAAAATGCGGGCATTGAGGAAGTTATTGTAACAGCTCAGCGCCGAGCACAGTCGCTTCAGGATGCCGCACTAGCGGTACAAAGCTTTGATAAGGATGCGCTCACTCAGTCGGGAATCGAGTCCGCAACTGATCTTGGCATACTCTCTCCCGCCTTGGGGATCAGCGCAGGTGGCGGTCCATTGGCAAGCTTCTTTGTTCGGGGTGTTGGTGCTCTAACGGTCAATCCATTGACCGACTCGGCTATCGCTCAGAACGTTGATGGTGTCTATCTAGGTCGCTCGAGTGGTGCTGCAGGCCAGGCTTTATTTGACCTTGAGCGTGTCGAATTACTTAAGGGCCCCCAGGGTACTCTCTACGGCCGTAACGCCACTGGTGGTGTTGTTAATTACATTCCAAATAAGCCGGTTCTGGGTGAGAATTCAGGATACATGCAAGCCGAAGTTGGTAACTACTCTAAATTAGGCCTGCAGGGCGCAGCCAATATTGCTGTTTCAGACGATGTTGCGATTCGTATTTCTGGCAATAAGCTGGAGCGCGATGGCTTCTCAGATGATGGAACCAATGATCAGGACTCGTTTGGTTTACGCGGACAGCTGTTATTTAATGCCAGCGACAAACTTTCTATCCGACTAGCTGTAGATCATTCTGAAGTGAGTGGCAAGGGTGCCGGTGGTGATTTGTATGGAACCTACAGCAACACTCCTGGATCACTTTCTGAATTCACACCAACAGGTCTGCCGATTGATAGTGGTCCTACAGATGCAGGCGCCAACGCCATTCGAGAGGGCGTATTACACACCCCTTCATTTGCGCCTTTTCAGCCTATAGATGGGGAGGACCTGTATCAAGATATCAGCTGGACGGGTTTCTCAGCTGAAATTAATTATCAGACTGATGTTGGTACGCTAACGTTTATCCCTGCATACCGCGAGTCAGAGCAGGATTACCAGTTTTCTGGCCCAGGATTTGCCCCCGCAAAAACTGCCGAGGAAAATAATCAGACGTCGTTTGAGCTCCGCTTTGCCACAGACTTAGAGGGTCCCTTAAACGGTATACTTGGTGCCTTTCATATCGACGAAGAAATTAGTACCAGTACTGTATTCGCTCAAAACTACGCATCTCCGATACAGAATTATGACAACGGCGGCGATAGTTGGGCGGTCTTTGCGCAGGGCACATTTGACCTTTCCGAAACCTTTCGTTTGAACGCTGGTGTTCGCTACACAGAAGACAGTAAATTTGTTGGCGGTATCAGTGATACATTTGTCACCTTCTGTGGCGGTGCGCCGTTTACGGGTAACTTCTTGACTCCTGGGCCACCACCATTCAATCCCTTTGTCAATGGCTGTGACTCTGGCGAAATACCTGCGCAACCGGTGACCAGTGATCGCGATGCGTTTATTCAATATTTTGTCGATGAAGGGTTGATCGCTGCAGATTCTGTAGCGGATATTCCGGGTCGGGGTCGCCCTCCAGTCTACAACTTTAATTTACCAGGCGGCGTGCCTCCCACTGACGACAATCCAGAGCCGATTCTTGCTGCAATTGTGAATGTGGGTGATGGCGAGTTAGCGGCCGATCTTAGCTACAGCGAGACGACCTATAGACTCGGCGCCGAATGGGATTGGGCTGAAAGCAACCTTCTATACGCCACCTTTGAAACAGGCTACCGCGCTGGTGGTGTCGATCTTGCAGTTGGGCCGGCGTCAACCTATGATTCAGAGTTTATCGATGCGATCACGATAGGTTCTAAGAACCGCTTTTTGGATAACACTTTGCAAGTCAACGCCGAGCTGTTCCTATGGAAATATGATGGCCAGCAGGTCACGTACTTTACTACCCTAGAGGGTGCTTCAGCTTTCCCAATTGCGAATGCCGATGCAACCATTCAAGGTCTGGATCTTGATGTTATTTGGGCGGCGACAGGTAGTACAACATTCGGCTTAAATGTGCAGTATCTGGAAGCCTCTTATGACAAGCTGGCGCTGATTTCAGATCCGGGCAGGGGTCGATTTGGCTGTTCATCTAATGGTGTTAGTGATGATGATATCGAGAGCTATGATTGCTCGGGAAGCGACATGCTGTATTCTCCTGAAATTGGTGCGGATTTAAATGTAAATCACGTCATCGACTTGGCAAATCATCAGGTGTCTCTGACAGCAATGGTTTCCCATAGATCAGAGCAGCAAACCAACTTCCTGCTACTCGAAGATACTAAGTCGGATTCGTATACGACGTTGAACCTTGATGCAACGCTCTACTCAGGTGATGAAAATTGGTCTGTTTCGGCCTTCGTGAGAAATGCGACTGACGAGCGATTTATTGTCAATACCAATGTCTCAAACCGCGGATTGACTTATGCTATTTTCTCCCCGCCGCGCACTTACGGTGTTAGGTTTATGGCTAGCTTTTAGTAGTTAGGAAACGTAAGTATTAATAGGCCTTGCTCATGACTTTCGAGTTGTGAGCAGGGCTTATTATTTATAAGAGGTTAAGGTAAACCTAATTTTTTTCTGCCCCTCCAGTCGTTATCAGAAGAGCGAGTTAATATGAAACTCATACCAAACGTTATCTGCCTTGTTATTTCTCTGGCGTATTCTGGAGTAATTAGTGCTTTAGGATCGACTGAGAGTATCTCAGATGAGTTGGTAAAAGTTGATAAGCCAAATATTCTTCTTATCGTTGCCGATGATCTTGGATTCTCTGATCTTGGGGCTTTTGGTGGCGAAATTGAAACGCCCAATCTTGACGCCCTAGCAACATCTGGGGTACGACTTACAAATTTCTATGCAACTCCAAGCTGTTCCCCGACTCGGTCCATGCTACTGACAGGCCAAGATAACCATCCTGCTGGCATGGGCGCTATGGCTGAAGCTCTGCAAACATTTTCGATTCTAAAGGGCAAACCAGGTTACGAGGGTTATCTCAAACCAGAAACCACAACCATTGCCGAAGTGCTTTCCAATGCCGGCTATAGGACGTTAATGAGTGGAAAATGGCATTTGGGTAGTCAGCCTAACCAGCAACCAACAGAGCACGGTTTTGATCGTGCCTTCGCCTTAATGCAGGGAGGTGCCGATCATTTCGGTGCCGGCCAAAATGGTGGTCCAGCCCTTCAGCCAGCGACTTATACCGAGAATGGTCGGCCAGCCGAATTTCCCGTGGGTTCCTATTCAAGCGATGTCTATGCCGAGCGCTTAATCGATTATCTTAATCTCGAAGATAAGTCAGATAAGCCAGATCAGCCATTCTTTGCCTATTTGGCCTTTACCGCACCGCACTGGCCATTGCAGGCGCCAGCGGAACTGATTGAAAAATATAAGGACCGCTACAATGCGGGTCCAGAGGCTTTACG
>Ga0209653_1001005_pt1 | contig 23546 bp, 17 predicted proteins | sample SaaInl6LU_22_DNA_FD_184644 | JGI IMG/M metagenome (GOLD analysis project Ga0209653, IMG submission 184644) | Marine microbial communities from expanding oxygen minimum zones in the Saanich Inlet - ESP_116LU_22_DNA (SPAdes) (version 2) | ecosystem: Environmental > Aquatic > Marine > Intertidal...
AAAGGAATGAAGATCACCGAGAAGATCGTTAAGGTTTTCATCACCTCATTCAGGCGGTGGTTCTGCAAACTAAAGAGCAGATTTACAGCGCTGTCAATTTCTTGCAATTGGAAATCAATATCGGCAAGCAAATTGACACTCTGCTCCTTCAATTCTGAAAAATATTTGGTATTGACTTCCTTTCGATCCACCTTTTCCAACTTAGAGCACACATCTCTAAATCCAGCGGTTGCTTTTTTTATTTTTAAAATATTTTTTCTCGATTTCTCTAAATCGAGCACTAACTCTGGTTGAGGTGACAGCATGGATGTATCCACTTTCTTTTGAATCAATTTGGCATATTTGTTATTGGTTTCTAGATAATTATCTATAATTGATTCAAGCAATAAATACAAAAGGTAATCTGAGTTTTGGGACCTAACAATGCCGTGATTATGGGTAAGACGGTCTCTGATCCAACCAAAATAATCTCCAGGCTTTTCTTGCAGGCTCCACAAAAAGTGGGGTGCAACCACAAAAAACATTTGCTCAGAGGACAGCTGTTGACGATCGGTTTTTAATACCTTAATCGCTGCAAAAAGAGATCCATCCAACTGAATGATTTTATTGGAATGCTCGCTGTCAGTAAGCAATTTGTTGATGAAAGGATCCCATCGATTCAACTGCACCACCGCGGTCATTTCACTGGTATGACTGAGCCCATAGGTGTTGAGCCAGGCCACACCATGCTGAGCTTGGCTAAAATTGAGTTCACTGAGGGTATCCCATTCGGCAACAGCACTTGTATCCTTAGAATAATAAATTAAAGAGGTGTTCTTTTTAAAACTCATATGCTGCATGCCAATGGCGAAACTAAAAGTAATAAAACCAAAACAATAAAAGCCCTTTACGGGCTTTTATTTGGTCGGGGTGACTGGACTCGAACCAGCGACCTCACGCCCCCCAGACGTGTACGCTAACCAACTGCGCCACACCCCGATTTTTTTAGGAGAGGTCAAAAATAACAAAATTGAAAATGTGATGATTGAAAAGATGTGCTAATTAGTTATAGAAATCAAATATTTCAGTACTTTCGATAATTAACCAATACCTAAGAATATGAAAATCAGGACTACTTTTATCCTATTAAGCATGATTTTGGCTACCGTAGGATCGGTATTCAGTCAAAATTTTGACGCCTCAAATTATGATGCCCTAGAATATCGATTAGTTGGCCCCTTCAGAGGAGGACGAAGCGCTGCAGTAACTGGCGTCCCCAATCAGCCCAACTTATTTTATTTCGGAGCTACTGGAGGCGGTGTTTGGAAAACGAATAACGGCGGTAGATCTTGGGAAAATATTTCAGATGGATTTTTTGGAGGTAGTATTGGTGCCATTACGGTAGCCAAAAGCGATCCTAATGTCATTTATGTCGGTGGTGGAGAGAAAACCATCAGAGGAAACGTTTCCTCTGGTTACGGCATTTGGAAAAGTGAGAATGCTGGTAAGACGTGGCAGTCAATGGGATTGCCCCAATCACGTCATGTACCGAGAATCGCTGTCCACCCTACCAATTCTGAGGTGGTCTTTGCAGCGGTTTTAGGAGATGTTTACAAACCAACCAACGATCGTGGACTCTATAAAAGCACCGACGGTGGTAAAAACTGGCGCAAGGTTTTATTTGCAAACGAACAATCGGGCGTGGTAGATATGATGATGGATCCCACTAACCCTCGTATCATGTACGCTTCCACCTGGCGTGTGCAGCGAACACCCTACAGTTTGAGCTCGGGCGGCGAAGGATCGGCTTTGTGGAAAAGTACAGATAGCGGAGAAACATGGACGGAGATTTCGACTAATAAAGGCTTTCCCTCCAGCACTCTAGGGATCATTGGAGTGACAGTTTCACCAGTCAATAACCAACGGGTTTGGGCTATCGTTGAAAACAAAGACCAAGGCGGATTGTACCGCAGTGAAGACGGCGGAGATACTTGGACTCAAGTCAACAGCGACCGCAGTCTAAGACAAAGAGCATGGTATTACACCAGGCTGTATGCCGACACTCAAGATGTCAATACCGTTTACGTATTGAATGTCAGATATCACAAAAGTACTGATGGAGGAAAAACTTTTAAAACTAACAATGCTCCTCATGGCGATCATCACGATTTATGGATAGCTCCTGAGGATCCCAATCGCATGATTATGGGCGACGATGGTGGCGCCCAAGTGACCTATGACGGCGGAGAAACATGGAGTACGTATTACAACCAACCGACTGCACAGTTTTATAGAGTTACAACAGATAACCATTTTCCATATCGTATTTATGCCGCACAACAGGATAACTCGACGGTACGTATCGCACACCGCACCAACGGTTACAGCATCGGCGAGGATGATTGGGAAAGTACTGCTGGAGGTGAATCGGCTCATATCGCTATAGATCCCAACGACAACGACATTGTCTATGGTGGCAGTTATGATGGCTTTCTAACCCGAATCAATCACAAGAAAGGAACAGCTCGGGCTATCAATGTATGGCCTGACAACCCCATGGGTGCCGGTGCAGAAGCCATGAAATACCGTTTTCAATGGAATTTCCCAATTGTCTTTTCCAAGCACAATCCCAAAAGACTTTACACTTTTTCTCAAAACGTTCATGTAACCGAAAATGAAGGCCAGTCGTGGGAGGTTATCAGCCCTGATTTGACCAGAAATGACCCTGAAAAACTAAAATCTTCGGGGGGACCCATTACTCAAGACAATACGTCTGTTGAGTACTATTGTACCATTTTCGCCGCAGACGAATCCGCATTGGTAGAGGGACTCTTGTGGGTTGGAAGCGATGACGGATTAGTTCATGTATCTCAAGACGGTGGTAAAAATTGGGAAAACGTGACGCCAAAAGGCATGCCCGAATGGATGATGATCAACAGTGTTGAACCCAGTCATTTCGATGCTGGAACTTGCTATATTGCCGGCACCAAATACAAGTCGGGAGATTTTGCTCCTTACTTATATAAAACCACCGATTACGGGAAATCGTGGAAAAAAATAACTAATGGCATTGGCGCAGAGCATTTTACAAGAGTAGTTCGAGAAGATCCTAAACAAAAAGGGCTTTTATATGCTGGTACCGAAACTGGCATGTACATTTCATTTGACGATGGCAAGTCTTGGAGGTCGTTCCAAATGAATTTACCCATTGTCCCGATAACCGATTTGGCGGTGAAAGACAATAACCTGGTGGTTGCTACCCAAGGTCGTTCCCTTTGGATTGTAGATGATTTAACAGTTTTGCATCAATTGTATGACCTCAGCGATAATGGTACCAATCACCTGTTCCAACCTAAGCCAACCTACCGCATGCGTGGCGGTGGCCGAAGCGGTAGTTTGACCAGCGGCACAAACCATCCAAACGGTGTTATAACGTATTTCAATTTGTCAGATTTATCGAAAGACGATACAGTTTCCCTGACTTATATGACCCAATCGGGTGATACCATCCAGTCTTTCAGTACTGCTGATAAGAAAAAGAAATTGCAAGCCAAAAAAGGCGCTAACCAATTTGTATGGGATATGACCTATGACGGTGCAGAAACGCTGCCCGGGATGATTCTGTGGTGGTCAAGCTTAGAAGGGCCTCAGGCCATACCTGGCGCCTATCGAGTGGCCTTGAATGTGAACGGAACGGATCAAGTACAAACTTTTGAAATTGTTGCTGACCCGCGGAGTGAAAGTACACCCGAAGGTATGAAGGCGCAATTTGACTTTATCACTGATGTCAACAAAACCGTGGATGCGGCCCATCAGTCTATCAAAAAAATCAGAAGTTTTACCAGCCAACTGGAAGCTTTTCAAAATCAGTATAAGGACAATAGCGAAGTGAAATATTTGGTTGACAAAGCCAAAACCTTGACCGATGAACTGTCCAAAATTGAGAAAGCACTTTACCAAACTCAAAACCGAAGCAATCAGGATCCGTTAAACTTCCCGATCAAATTGACCAACAAACTCGGTCACTTGAACAGCCTGGTAGGCATGGGCGATTTCCCCCCAACAGCCCAAGACATTCAAGTAAAGAATGAGCTGTCGGAACAAATAAAAACGCAACTTGAGGCTTTCGATAAATTGTTGAGCGAAGACATCAAAGCGTTTAATCAAGCTTTTAATTCAACTGGATTAAATTATTTGTTTTCAGAAAAATAAAACAACAGATTATTAAAAAAAAGGGGCTGTAGCCCCTTTTTTTATTTATTTGATCCAAGTCTTTTTCGAATGGTAGGTGAGGAAATAAACCACAATGTAAACCCACTCATAACGGTAATTAACCCAAATAGGGAAAAGGCTCTGAGTACTGTTGTATTAAAATTATCTCTGGTTTCGTAATCCATAGTATGTGTCATCCATAGAAAATCGAACCAACGCCAGCTGCGATGACGAACCGTCTGAAATTTCCCGTCGACCTGCGACACATAGGCTTTCAATGCCTCATCATGATCATAGGAAATGACATAGGCCGGCAAAAGTTTTTCTCTGTATTCATGATGCGCATCAGTTGATGTGATCAATTCAATAGACGCCACCTTCAATCCTGCGATCAAATGTTGACGGGCAACATATAAGGCTTCACCTTCTGTCACCCCGTCCTTAGTTTGACCCGTGCGGGCATCGACTAACATATGATTATTAATCCAATAATAGGGATGCCCGTCAAAATCTCTCAATTCAATCATACTTACCGGATGCTTCATATTTATCTCCGAAGGACTAATCAAACTTTCAAAAGCTGGCATCACATGCTCAGTATTTTTAAACTGATCCCCGTGAATTTCGTCGATATTAGTCCAAGAAAAATACAACCCGCTGATGGTCCACATTAAAAATTGGAGTCCTAATAATAGACCTAAATACCGGTGCGTTTTTCGAATTTTAGTTGACAGTGCTCTAGAAAACATAATTTTGTATTTTTGTGTAACAAAAGTAGGCGAAAATCGTCATACAGGTAGCCTATCACGTTTTTCGTATTTTTATAAACCATATAACTTAAACTAAATTATGAACTATTTTTCACGACTCATCACCCTTTTGGTACTGGCCATTTCGATGTCCAATTATGCGCAAACCGCAGATGAGATTATCGCAACTTACCATGAAAACATTGGAGGAATTGACAAATTAAAGGCCGTGAACGGTATTAAATTGTCTTTAAAAATTAATCAAGGTGGCATGGAACTTCCTATTGAAGTGATTGAACTGAAAGACGGAAGACAAATGACCAAAATCACCTTTCAAGGCCAAGAAATTATGCAAGGCGTGTACGATGGAACCACCTTGTGGAGTACTAACTTCATGACCATGCAGGCTGAAAAAAGTGACGCCGAAACTTTCGACAATTTCAAACTAGGACTGAACGATTTTATGGATGATTTTATCGACTATAAAGACAAAGGTTATACGGCGGAAATGCTTGGCATAGAAACTATTGACGGCACCGAGGCCTTTAAAATCAAATTGACAAAAGAGCCGATGACTGTTGAGGGACAGTTGGTTGATGACGTTAGTTTCTACTATTTCGATACCGACAACTATGTTCCGATAGCTGTTCAAACCGAGGTAAAAGAAGGTCCCGGCAAAGGAATGATGAGCGAAGCCACCATGAGTGATTATCAGGAGGTAGATGGTATTTATTTTCCATTTTCAATGAGCCAAGGCGTTAAAGATCAAGGCTCACAACCTGTAACCGTAGTCAGTATTGAATTGAATCCGACTGTTTCGGATGATATGTTTGTTTTTCCCGATTCTATGGAATCAGACGGGGGCAACTAAATGTCTTAACATTACTTAAAGCCCTTCTTGTAAGGGCTTTTTTATTCTCTATTTCTAAAATTTTTTAACTATGAAAACACTGAAACTAACTTTAGTCCTTTTGACACTTCCTTTCTGGGGTCAATCACAAGACGACGCTATTAAAAATGGCAAGGCGCTTTTTGGAGATTTGAGCGCGCGCCATATAGGCCCTGCATTAATGAGTGGCCGTATTAATGACATGACACTACACCCAACCAATAGCCTTATTGTCTATGCCGGCACCGCAGGAGGTGGCGTATGGAAATCCAGTGACGGCGGTGTAGTTTTTCAACCTATTTTTGACGACTACTGCCAATCTATTGGTGCTGTCGCCCTCGACCCAAACGACCCAGATAACACTATTTACGTCGGTACTGGAGAAACTTGGACAAGAAATAGCGTCTCTGTGGGAGACGGCTTGTACAAATCTACGGACGGCGGTGCGAATTGGAAAAAAATCGGATTTGAAAACTCCGATCGTATTGCCAATATTGTCATCAACCCCAATAATTCCAATGAAATCTATGTAGGTGTTTTGGGTGCTTTATGGGGCGATAGTAGTGAGCGAGGTGTCTATAAATCAACCGATGGCGGAGAAAGCTGGGAACAAATTCTTTACATTGATCAACGCACGGGTTGTGCCGATATGGCCATGGATCCTAATGACCCCAATGTTCTCTACGCCAGTATGTGGGCCTTTCGAAGAACAGGATGGTCCTTTGAATCGGGAGGCGACACCAGTGCATTATACAAATCCACCGATGGTGGCAAAAGCTGGAACAAGATTCACAACGGTTTTCCAAGTGGCGATTTAGGACGGCTTGGAATAGCCATTGCGCCCTCCAATCCAAAAGTACTCTATACGGTAATTGAAGCTGAGGAGCCTTCAAAAAAAGGCCTTTATCGCAGTGATGACGCAGGCAACAGCTGGCAGCAACTCAACAACGATTTTGGTATTACCGTACGGCCGTTCTATTTTTCGAGAATTGTGGTTGACCCAAGGAATGAAGATGTTGTTGTCAAAGGAGGCCTCAGTGGTTCTATATCTCGCGACGGCGGCAAGACCTTTAAAGCGTTGGGCAATATGCACAGTGACATTCACGATATAGCCTTTCATATCAAGGACTCTAATATCATGTATGTGGGCACAGACGGTGGTGTTTATCGTTCCATGAACGGCGGTGTAACTATGGAAATTGTAGAAAATCTTCCGATTTCGCAATTCTATCATATTAGTCTGGACAATGCTAAACCCTACAATGTTTATGGAGGCTTGCAGGACAATGGATCGTGGTATGGTCCATCCTCATCTCCTGGAGGTATTGAAGCCAAGGACTGGGAATCCATTGGTCAAGGTGACGGTTTCCGCGTATTGAAGCACACCACCAAACCTATTATCTATTCTGAGATGCAAGGTGCAGACAATATTTGGCGTATCGACACAGAAAACCGTTTGATAAAAACCATCCAACCCCTGCCCGCTGATGAAGCTGTCAAGCTGCGATTCAATTGGAACACACCTATTGCTATGAGTTCCACTCATCCCGATAGATTTTATGTGGGAAGTCAATTTCTGCACCGCTCTGAAGATATGGGAGACAGTTGGGATATCATTTCACCCGACTTGACCACCAATGATCCGATGAAACAAAATCAAAAGGATTCTGGAGGACTTTCAATGGACAACTCAGGGGCTGAAAATCACACTACAATTTTCACTATCGCAGAATCGCCAATCGATGACCAAGTCATTTGGGTAGGAACAGACGATGGTAATGTTCAAGTGACAAGAAATGGAGGTAAAACTTGGACCAATACAGTTGCTAATATCCCCGATTTACCTGCCAATACATGGACTTATCATATTGAGGCCAGTGTTTTTGATGCGGGAACAGCTTATGCTGTATTTGATGGACATACCCAAAATGATATGTCAACCTATGTCTATAAGACTACGGATTATGGGGCCAGCTGGAAGAGCATTGTAACAGATGACATTGTTGGCTTTGCTCGAAATATACAAGAAGATTTTGTCAATCCCGATTTACTCTTCCTTGGAACAGAGTTTGGGCTTTACATCACAATGGATGGTGGTCAGCAATGGCTCAAATTCACCAATAATATGCCTGCTGTAGCTGTACATTTCATCGATTTACAACCACAAACAAATGACCTTGTTATGGGCACCCATGGTCGCGGTGTCATTATTGTTGACGACATCTCCCCCTTAAGGGAATTGTCTTCAGAAATGATGAGCAAGAATGTTCACCTATTTGACATCAAGCCTACAGTTATCGATGAGAAAAGTGATTTTGGTGGTAATTTTGGTGCTGAAACTCAATTTGTGGGAGCCAATCCAAATCAGTCCGTTCAAATAAAATATTACCTCAGCAAGCGGCATACCTTTGGTAAAATGGGCATCGATATTTTGAATGCAGAAGGTCAAAAAGTTGGCGAAGTTGGCCCGGGTAAGAAAAAGGGAATCAATATTGTTTCATGGGACTACAGACTAAAACCACCGATTGTGGCTAAGGGCAAAACCATTACTTTTGGCGGCTTTACATCCCCAAAAGCAGCGCCTGGAACGTATAAAATGGTCATGACAAAAGGTAAAGACACCTATGAACAACCGTTTGAACTGAAATTAGACGACACCCTACCGATAACCCCTGCTGATTATGAGGAACGTGACCGTGTCTCAAAATTACTTTTTGACATGAGCGAGTCTCTGGCCTATATGGTCTATCAATTGGATGAAATGATAGGACATAATACTAACCAAAAACCTTCGAAGTACAGCAAGAGACTGAATACCTTAAAGGAAAGTCTGGTAATCACAACTGGTGACAACTATGTAGGAACAGCCGAACCTCAATTGAGAGAGAAAATAGCCAATCTATTTAGCAAGGTGGCCACGAGTTATGACCGGCCTTCTGCCAATGATATGGAGAACTTCGATCGCTTATCAAAACAGATGAAAGAGGCTGAGTCGACTTTTGAATCCTTAAAAAAGAAATTCAAAAATATGGATCAACTGGCTTTGAAGGATAAGGTCAGTTTCCTAGAAACAGCCAATTAGTTCTGATCATTATTTTGGTACAAAAAAAGGATGGCATGGCCATCCTTTTTTATTGAATATCATAGCGTTGTACTATTGGCAGTTGTCAACCAAAAGTAACGCATAACCGCTAGAACTATCGATTAGGGCTAAAATATCGTCGTCGCAATAGGTAACAAGCCACTCTCCGGAAAGAAAATCGAAATCGGCGGGCAGATCGTTTATCGTCAATAAAACCATTCCAGATGCGTCATCGGTTACGGTAAAAGTGGTTGTAGTTAAAACTGTATTGTCGGCATCGTCGGCCAAAATACTCACTGCTCCGTTGCTGTCAAAATCTAAAAACATTCCTGACCCAGAGGCACTATCAGCAATGAAATACAAGCAGTCATTTGTTAAGGCGGATGTCAATTCTGCGACACTGCAATAGCCCATGCCCAAATCGTTATCTCCAGTATCATCCATACTGTCGTCATAGCACTGCGAATCCATGAAGGCGGCTTCGAGTTCTGCGTCAGAATAAACTGCGACTTCTGATCCATCTTGAAAAACCAAAGTTACAGGATAGTCGAGCGCAAAATAATAGAAGTTGTCATTAGACAGATAGTAGTCGTCGAAGAGCTCATACAAATCGGTTTCGCTAAGTACTTGTGACGCATTGACAAATTCGCCATTTTCATCATAAGTAGAGATACTAATTGGAAAGACAAAATCAACACAAGAATAGCTCTCACTGTCATCGGAGCCGTCGGTACTATCTACACAGCTGTTGATATATTCTTCTAGGACTTCTTGGGTTTGAACAACTACCTCGGAATAATCAGAAAAAATAAGAGTTATCGGAAAAACAAATTCGACATCATCATCAGCGAGCGCATCTAATAGATCAGACAAAGCCTCAAGAGATGCCAAATCCTCTATCACCATAGGAACATCGGCTATCAAAATGGTTACTGGCAGAGCAATAGAAAAGCAATCGGAGTCGTCGAGTGAGTTGTCATAGCTCACATCGTTGGCAGCCGCAGAGCGAATCATCCCAACCAACGGCGCATCTGTTTCTAAGGCATTTGATGGGGCTGTATCCGCAGATTGGATGGGTTCATTTTGACAAGACATGATTGATATTATCAATACAAATGACAATATCGATTTAAGATTAAACATGTTTTTCATGATAAATGTTGTTTTAGCAAAGTAAGTCAAAAAAATATAAAGTTCGAAATGAAGCACTTCAGGCCTTACTCATTCTCATCAGAATCGGGCAGACTTATATCTATATCCAGGTCGGCATCATCGTTACCATCCATATCATGGGACTGATCGATAAAATCTTCCATGGCTTTTTCCAACTTGACCCCAATTTTAACCAAGTATACTATTTCTTCGGAACGCACTTCAACAGCGTGAATCAACTCGTTGTTAGCGTTTCTAAAGGTAATGATGTCGTCGTCGTCATAACCATCGGGGTATTTTTGGACTAACATTTGTAAAACATCATCCGTTAATTTTTGAAAATCTACAATTTTTCGAATCATATTAATAATTTAATAAATAAGCAAAAATCAGTGGTGCAACAATGGTTGCATCACTTTCTATGACAAATTTCGGGGTATTGATATCCAGTTTTCCCCAAGTGATTTTTTCATTGGGGACAGCCCCAGAATAAGAGCCATAGCTGGTCGTAGAATCGCTAATTTGGCAGAAATAGCTCCAAAACGGCGTATCGTGTCGTTCGAGATCCTGAGCTAGCATGGGCACCACGCAAATTGGGAAGTCACCTGCAATGCCGCCACCAATTTGAAAAAACCCTATTCCCTTTTGGGCGTTATCGGTATACCAATCAGCCAAGAAGGTCATGTACTCAATACCAGATTTGACGGTACTGGCTTTGAGTTCACCTTTGATCACATAGCTGGCAAAAATATTACCCATTGTACTGTCCTCCCAGCCTGGGACTACCATTGGCAAATTGGCCTTAGCGGCAGCGTACATCCATGAATCCTTCAAGTCAATTTCATAGTATTGCTCTAGCACGCCAGAGAGCAAAAGTTGGTACATGTACTCATGAGGGAAATACCTTTCCCCTTTAGATTCTGCAGACTGCCAAAGTTCCACAATATGCCCTTGCAATCTTCGGAAGGCCTCTTCTTCGGGGATGCAAGTGTCGGTTACTCTGTTTAGTCCTCTTTCGAGCAATCCCCATTCATCTTCTGGTGTTAAGTCGCGATAATTTGGAATACGTTCGTAGTGAGAATGGGCCACCAAGTTCATCACGTCTTCTTCCAAATTGGCTCCAGTACAAGAAATGATTTGAACCTTATCCTGCCGTATGACCTCAGCAAATATTTTACCTATTTCTGCGGTACTCATGGCACCTGCGAGTGAAACAAGCATTTTATGACCCAATTCCAGTTGGTGCTCATAGGATTTAGCTGCGTCAACAAGGGTTGCGGCATTAAAATGCAGATAGTACTTTTCTATAAATTTTGAAATTTCTCCCTTATTAGTCATCGGATGAGAATTTAGATTTTAATGCCTCGAAAGACAGGTTGTCGTCGGAATCTTCAATAACTTCGTTGTCCTGTTGGTCTAGGAATTTATAGGACAGCATTTTGTAATACAGTTTGGCAGCCAAGAAATTAGAAGAGCCATCTGTTGGATTTGGGCACAGTTCAACAATGTCAAAACCAACAACATTTTTTTCTCTAAAAACCATTTTCAAAAAATCTAAGGTTTCGTACCACAATAAACCGCCTGGTTCGGGTGTTCCTGTACCGGGCATGATAGAAGGATCGAGGGCATCCAAATCGAAGGTAATAAAAACATTTTCTGTCATTTCCTCCAAGGCTGCATCCATCCATAAATCACTGGTTGCCATCTCGTGAGCAAAAAAAGTTTTGCTCAAATCCATAAAATCTAATTCAACTTGGTCCATGGATCGAATACCCACCTGCACTAGATTGGTCATTTTACTTGCCTCATGCACGGCACAGGCATGATTACAGGTACTGCCCTCGTAGCTGCTTCTCAAGTCGGCATGGGCATCGATATGCAGCACCGTGAGGTTGTCGAAACAGTCATTGAAAGCACGTATGGTGCCAATGGAAATAGAATGTTCGCCACCAAATAGGGTGGTAAACTTATTTCGTTTGATATAAGATTTGGTGATTTGGTGCACCGCGTCGACCATATCCTCTGGCGATTTGTTCTCTGTAATGGCATCGGCCAAATAGATCCCCTCTTTATAGACTTCGGTGCCAGTTTCAATGTCATAGAGTTCCATGTTTTCTGAAGCCTCTAAAAAGGCTTCTGGGCCTTGATCGGATCCTTTTTGCCAAGTGCTCGTTCCATCGTAGGGCACTGGAATAAGAACTATTTTGGCTGTCTCTAATTTGGCAAACTCTTCGGGAATACCCGCATAAGTTCTAATTTTCATATCCTAAAATATTAAGTAATTGTTCGCTAGATTGTTGATGTTTAAAAACCGATGTGACCATGTCTCCATTGTCATTTCGATCGATTAAAATATGTTGAGGTGAAGGAATCAAGCAGTGTTGAAGCCCACCAAAACCACCGATGGACTCTTGATAGGCTCCCGTGTTAAAAAACCCAACATAGAGTGCTTTTTGTTTGGAATACTTGGGCAAATAAATTGCATTGACATGTTGTTCACTATTGTAATAATCGTCACTATCACAAGTCAAACCTCCGAGCAAGACACGCTCATAGGGGTCCTTCCAACCATTGATTGGCAGCATGATAAACCTTTTGTTAATGGCCCAAGTGTCGGGTAAATTAGTGATAAAAGACCCGTTAATCATGTTCCACTTTTCACGATCGTTTTGTTGCTTTTGGTTTAATATTTTAAAAATAGCACCGCCACTTTCGCCAACAGTATAACTTCCAAATTCTGTAAAAATATTGGGGACGGGAACCTCTGCTTCCTCACAAGTCAATTTAATTTGATTGACAATTTCCTCAATGATATACTCATAGTCGAACTCGAAGGCCAATGAATTTTTGATTGGAAAGCCTCCGCCAATATTCAGGCTGTCCAGACTGGGGGATTTCTTTTTCAGGTTGACATATACTTTGAGACATTTGACCAATTCATTCCAATAGTAGGCATTGTCACGAATACCAGTATTGATAAAAAAATGGAGCATTTTCAGTTGAACACGGTCGTTATCCTTGATTTGTTGATCAAAAAAGGGTACAATATCCTTGTAGCCAATACCTAATCTTGAGGTATAAAACTCGAACTTGGGTTCTTCCTCCGAAGCAATCCGTATGCCAATATTAAAATCTCCTTTAATCTTTTCGGAGAGCAGCTCCAATTCGGCATAATTGTCCAAGACTGGGATGCAATTGTCATGACCCTCATTGATTAGGTCGGCAATATTAGCAATGTACTGTTTGGTTTTGAATCCATTACTGATGACATAGGTTTGATTGGTAATGGCTCCTGTAGTTTTCAAATTCTTGATTATATCCATATCTATGGCCGACGAGGTCTCCAAATGAATGTCATTTTTCAAGGCTTCGTTTAGGACATGACTAAAATGGGAGCTTTTGGTACAATAGCAGTAATGGTATTTGCCTTTGTAATCGAGCTTTTTAAAGGTCTGTTGAAACATCCTTTTGGCCTTGTTGATGTTGTTAGAAATTTGAGGGAGATAGCTGAATTTCAAGGGTGTTCCATAGGTTTCGATCAATTGTGTAAGATCGATATCGTGGAATCTAAGACCCGATTCGTCGAGCGTAAACTCCTTTTGAGGAAAGTCAAAGGTTTGTTCTATTAAGTCGATATAACGGTTATTCATTCTATATTTTTCTATTAAAAGGGAAAGTAATTATTGGTGTAAGGTCACAGAGAACAATGACAAGGTATCAAACCAAAAGCTGATACCGCGTAGTAGAAAATACAGACGGAATAAAAGGACGAGCCGCGCTCAAGACATTGGAAGCGTGCTTTAAATTTCGGTTACTTGCTCTGCAAGCTGTCTTTGAAAATGTCTTCCAAATTTTCAAAAACCCGAAGGTAGAAACAGTTTTCAAGTTGTTCAGCGGCTAAGCTAAAACGTGCTTAGGCGAAGCAAATTAAAATCAAAAAAATTACTTTTAACCGATTTCGCTAAAAAAAAATAGTTTCGAGGCTCCTCAGGCCGCCATAGGCTGAGGGATTCTGGGATTCATTACGCTAAACCAAAGGGGAGGAATGAGGGACATTAACATGGAGGTGGGGTAGCCAAAAGGCAACTGTGGGCTATTTTCTTGATGTATTAAATTTTGATAGGGCTTGTTAGACTTGTTATGATGATCGCTGTGTCTGGTCAGTTCATACAAGAGCATTCTGCCCAGCTCGTGATTAGAATTCCATGAGTGACTGATATTTACCCGCTCATATCTTCCATTATCATGCCGCTTTCTGGTCAAGCCATAATGTTCGATATAATTTATTGTTTCCAAAAGCAATAGTCCTACTACCCCAGAAAACACCAGTATCATCATGGGGAATAATCCTAGAAAGAAAATACCTAAACCCACAACCAATACATGAGCCACGCCTGCTAATAGCATATAATTGGATCTGCTGAGAAAGGGTTTTTCGGAGCGCTGTAGTAATTGCCATTGGATACGCCAAGCCTTGGCATAGGTTCCAAAAACCGACTGGATATAAAACGCATAAACCGATTGGTTTTTATGGGCGGTAGATGGATCGTTTGGTGTGGCCACATCGAGATGATGACCGTAGTTGTGTTCGATAAAAAAATGATAGTAATGACTGGGGAGCAGCAACAACAAAGCGGATAAGTGATCATACCAATGACTGCGATGCCCCAATTCATGAGCCACATTGATACCGTTAGACCCTAAAACGGTGCCTAATGACAGCACCAATCCGATCAACTCATAGACTTGTCTTGGCGTATTCAACCACACTATGGCGAAAAAGATCAAACCGTAAACAAAAATCAAATTGACATAGAGCAGTATGTCAAAAAATATCTGGGGCAGCCGATAGCTGTTTTTTACCGACGAAGCCGAAAAGAATAGTTCTGCTATAGGAATTACGACAAAAGCATAGCAAACTCCTGCAAACGAAAAATAACCCCCCAAGTCAAGACCTAAGTAGGTGATAATCGGTAAGCTATAGGCCAATAGATATTTCATATTGAGTCAAAGTTAAGAGAAATCCTCAAGTCTCCACGCAACGGTTTTAGAAAAAAATTACTAATTTGGATTCAAGAAAAACGCAAATCTCATGAAAAAAATCGACCGTCGGAATTTCCTTCAAAAGACTGGGCTCACCACTGCAGGCCTCTATTTGGCTAGTACCCTCAAACTTTCTGCTCACGAAAGGCCCTTGAAGACATCGGAATATATGGGAGATTTTGCTGCCCCCAAACTAGAAACTGTTCGTATTGCGCTCATTGGTGTTGGAGCTCGTGGCTCTGGTCACGCCGCTCAATTGGCGCAGATTGAGGGGACTGAAATCGTGGCCATTTCCGATTTATATGAAGATTTGGCTGAGGCATCAAAGTCGCGATGCATGACACTTGGCAAGGGTATGCGACACCAGCAAATCAAAACTTATTTTGGCCAAGAACAAGCGTGGAAAAATATGCTGAGTGAAATCCGCCCTGATGCCGTTTTCATTTCGACCGATTGGGATAATCACGCGCCGATGGCCATTGAATCAATGACTCAAGGGGCCCATGCTTTTGTAGAGGTACCTCTTGCCGTTAGCCTTTCACAGCTTTGGGATATCGTTGAAACTTCGGAACGAACCCAAAAGCATTGTATGATGATGGAGAATGTGAATTATGGTAGAGATGAACTGAGGTATTTGAATTTGTGTCGGCAAGAAGTTATTGGGGACATCCTCCACGGAGAGGCGGCCTATATTCACGAACTTAGATTCCAAATGGAAGAGCAAGAACGGGGGACAGGCTCGTGGCGCACCTATCAGTATGCCAGACGCAATGGCAACCTCTACCCCACCCATGGTTTAGGCCCAGTGGCACAGTATATGAATTTAGCCCGTAGTGAGGACAACTTTAAATCCTTGGTTTCCTACTCAACCCCTGCATTAGGTCGCCAACAATATGCCAAATCACACTATCCCGACGATCACAAATGGAATGCCTTGGATTATCGCGGCGGAGATATGAACACCTCTATCGTAAAAACACAGTTGGGACGGACCATTATGGTGCAGTGGGATGAAACGAGTCCACGCCCCTATTCCCGGCACAACCTCATCCAAGGCACCAAAGGAACCCTAGCAGGTTTTCCTACCCGAGTTGCACTTGAAGGCGGTGTTCCAGGGGTCACCGACAGTCATCACTACTGGGCTCAGGGCGAGCAGCTAGACGCCTTCAATGAAAAGTATGAACACCCCCTTTACCGCCGATTGGGCCAAGTAGCCGAAGCTATGGGAGGTCATGGTGGCATGGATTTTTTGATGCGCTACAGAATAGTAGAATGCCTGCGAAACGGTCTGCCATTAGACCAAAATCTCTATGAGGGCTGCTTTTGGAGCGCTGTTGCACCACTGAGTGAAGCTTCTGTAGCTCAGGGTGGTATGCCTCAAGATTTTCCTGATTTTACCAGAGGGCAATGGAAAAACACACGGGCTCTTGACATCGTTGATTAATCCCAATCCGGTCTATCAGATTCGGGTTCCGGGCAGGGTTTGTTTTTTTGGAGACCATCAAGACTATCTTGGGCTTCCTGCCATCGCTGGTGCCATCGACCGGTACATTAGCCTGACCGCCAACCCCAATGCCCAGCATCAATTCGTCATCCATCTTATCAATACAAACACAACATTACAGCTGCCTGTCAATCCCGATTTATACACGGCAAAGCCAAACTATTTTTTTTCTGGCCTCAAGGTCATGATCGATCAAGGGGCACAAATTACTCAGGGTTTTGATATCTCAATCGTTGGTAATATTCCAATGAATGCCGGCCTGTCTAGCTCAACGGCACTGGTCACGGCATGGATCAAATTGCTGGCCGAGGTTGGTTTTCCCCATCTAGACATAACTAAAAGCCAAATTGCCCACTGGTCACACCTCGCTGAAGTCCGTTTTTTTAATGAACCTGGTGGTCATATGGACCATCTAACTATTGCTGATGAAGGGCTTATTCATATTAATAACAAAACTTTTCAGACCGAAAGACTGGAGTCCCCATTTGAATGCGTCCTCATTGCCGAATCGGGCATGGCAAAACAAACGCTACAGACATTAAAAAATGCCAGATCCTATGCAGAACAGGCGATTAGAGAGGTGCAAATCATCAATCCCCAATTTGACATTGAAAAAGCCGCAGAGGGCGATGTGGCCCATTATGTGGATGCCATAGACCCCAAATACAGAAAACACTGGTATGCCGCTATTCACAACCATTTGATTACCCAACAGGCGCTACTACTGATCAAACAACAGGGAACAGCGCAATCGCTCGGTTTACTTATGGATGCCCATCAACACATTTTGGAGCATTACATTGAAAACACCCCAAAAGCCATGTCTCAAATGATGCAGGCGGCACGTCAAAGTGGTGCCTATGGTGCCAAAATTGTTGGCTCGGGAGGCGGAGGTGTTGTGGTAGCCTTGTGCTCAAAAGAAAATAAAAAGGATGTTATCAAAGCCTTTATGAAAACTGGAGCCGTCAATTCCTATGAGGTTCAACTCCTCAATGCTTAAAGCAGAAGCAGCAGGCTCTTTTGGTTTTTTGATCTTGACGCCTTAGTCTTTTGAATTTTTTTTCTAAATTTGGGAGTACACTGTCCCCAATCAGTTTTACACCCATAAAAAACCTACGGCTTATCTTCGACATCTATCGACATCAACCCATTGTAAAAGCTGTTTTTGCTTTTGATTGGGAATGGAGTGCGCTTTTAAGCAAGAAATCTCTTGCAAATATCAAAACCCCTTCAGACTGGCTTATTGAAGAGCAAAACACTGATAATATAATAGTTACAATAATAAATGTCTAAAAATATATAAACGAAATAAACGTATTTACCATGAGCTTGTCGAATGATACGGATATATACAAGTTATGGGCAACTAAAAAAAAGCGACCCCACAGAAATGAATTATTAATTTAATATTTATATATGATGGAACAACAAAACAAAAAATGGTATGACAATAAACTCGCAGTAGGGTTACTTTTATTTTTCTTCTTCCCAATCGGATTATATGCATTGTGGAAATCTCAAACAATTAAACAAGGATGGAAAATTGCATGGACAATAATTATTGCTTTACTAGTAATTGGTGCAATGAGTGATAATGATAAAAAATCAACTGATTATGCGTCAACTTCGGAGAATTCAATTGACAAATCTAATTCCGAACCTAGTTATATTCAATTAGGAGAAACTTTATCTACAAGATATTTTGATGTAACAGTCAATAAAGCATCAATTAATGATAGAGTGAATACAGGAAATGAATTTGCTGATTTGAATCCTGAATCTGGGAATTCATATTTAATTATGAATACTACTTTTAAAAATACCGATAATGAAAGTAGAATGCTTACTGACGGAGAGGTATTGATTATCTATAATGGCAAGGAATATAAATTTGATAATGCAGAAACAATAATGTTAGAAGGATGGGGATTATTACTTGATCAAATAAATCCATTAACTTCAAAAACTACAAATTTGGTTTATAAAATACCAACTGAAATCAAAGGTCCTGTTTATTATAGACCAGGAAGATCTTCTTCGGATGATAAAATATTAGTTGGAAATATAGAATAGCAGCCCATAACAATGTATATAGCAAATAAGGCAGATTGTAGGTTATTAAAGGTTTGTTCTTCGCTGGTACACCGCCGAAGCTTTTGCTTCGACGAATTGAAAAAAAAATTATAGGTGTCAAAACAAAAGCTCCGGCTCACTGCAAACTTGATAGATTTTCTCTTCGAAGTGCCTTACTTGCCATATACGGGTCGTTTAACATAAAATATATTCAAAATGAAAACAATAATTTTAATTTTAAGCGTTTTTCTTGCTACATCTTGTAGTAACGATGACGATAATAACGTAACAGCACAATCTACACCAATAGCATTTACAGAAATTGGGAAAGGAGCTTTATTTGGTAATGGTTCAGAAGGTATAGTAGAATCGAACATGGTAATTGATAACACTACAGACTGGCAAAATTTGATGAGTCAAATGAATTCAGTTAATAATGTTACAGATGAATTTTCGGAAACTAATATTGACTTTAACACTTATATAGTAATTGCTATTTTTCTAGAAGTAAAGCCAAATGGTTGGCAAGTTGAAATATCAAGTATTATAGAAAATGTATCAAGTATTGTGGTTTCTACAGTTGAAGCTGAAGGAATAAATTTGGCAGTCACACAACCATTTTATATAGTTAAAATACCAGTTACGAATAAACCAATAGAATTTGAATAATGAATACGTTGGGTAACATGGTATAAGCATAATAAGGGCTAATTGCCTAAATCAAAGATAGCTTTGTGTTTGCAAAGATAGTTTCTAAACCGAGTAGGTGCATACAAATTCCTTACTATGCTTATACTTTACCGTTGCCCATAATATTAACGAAAACGAATCAATATGAATAGAATAATTTTCATTATGTTACTTTTTCCTTTATTAATTTCTGCACAGAAAATAGATAGGAAAGTTTATTACGATTACTCTGAAAAAGTTGAATTTAGAATTTATCAATTAAAGAAGCAAAGAATGATTGTCAGAGGTTCTGCAAATTATTCAAATACAATAATTGCCAAAAAAGGAAGACGATTTATCTCGATGATATTAGAATTTAAAAACAACTCTTCTGAGACTCAAACAATTGATTTTGAAAAAATCTTCTTAAAAAATAACAATTCTGAATTGCACGCAATTGATTTTGTTGTTATGGCTATGAAATTAACAGGAAGAACAAACAAAATGCAACAAAAACTCAAACCTAATAAAAAAAGAAAAATAGCTATAGAATTCCGTCCTTCATTTGATAAAGATGAAATTATTGACGAATTAGTAATCGGAGAAAAAATTATTAAACTGAATTATAACTAAAACTACTATGGGCAACAATGTATAACCGCAATTACGGCGGATTCGACTGCGTCCGAATCCACTCGGAATTGCTAAAGCCTGTGCTAAACCGAAAATTAACGTATATAAACCCGTAACTGACGGTTATACGAGACCGTTGGCATTCATTAAAAAACAGTACGGAAAAATGAATAATATTCACATTGATAATAAATTAAAGTTACTTTATTTAAGTCTTTTTGTTTTCCTAATTATGGGCAGTAAATCTAATGCTCAAGAAACTGAATTTAAACGAACTTCTGTGAGAACAGGGCTGGGAGTTGGCTACAATGATGGAAAAAAAGAATCAGGAATAGGAATACTTTATTCCATAGGTTGGCAAAAAAGTTTTGGAAAGAAAAACAGAATCAGGCTAAACCCTAATTTGATGATTGGAGGTTTTTTACCATTAGGAATTACTGACACAAGAGACCAATTTTATAGAATAACTTCAATTGGTGTAAATCTACACTGTGATTTGATTAAGTATAAAGCGGTTTCAATAGTTATAACTGGTGGAAGCTTTTTAAATTATTCTAGAGGACTATTAGGTACCGGAGGATGGCCAGAAACAAACAATAACAATTCAGAATATTTCAGAGACCTCTACTTTGGCGGAAGTATATCTATTGGCCTTAGAATTAATCCTAAAAATGGAAAGTTGGCCTATGAATTTAGGCCTTTCAATATCCAAGTTGGAAATGACGATTTTATATTGGGCTACTTTATGTTTGGTGTTGATATTAAAATCAAACAGTATAGAAGCGCTAACAAAGATCAGGAATAATGGCTTCCCTGCCTATCGACAGACAGTTTCTCAACTACTTTAAATTAAATTTATTATTTTTAACTGGAATTTGACCCCAAATCGAAATCTACAAATATAACTTAACCACATCAGCAGGTTTTTTTAGAGATTTTAGTTTGGGATAAACTGAATAAGAGAATCAATCAATGATATCCATATCACCTATGATTTTATAATTCGGACAAACGCCGATGGAAGACATCGAAATGACCAAATGATAATGGCTATAAAGGAAGAATTGAAGACAACGGAAACCCTTTACAAAAAGAATTTGAAAAATAATATTGACTCATTTAATTTATAATATGGAAAAAAGATTTAAAGAACTACTAGTTGCATACAAAGCGGAACAAGTAAGAAACGTTTTAATGGAAATTGGTACTTCAAACTATAGATTTGAAGCTGTTGGCGGAAGAAAGAATAACTTGGCTACCATCAATATTGGCACTGACCCTGCATCAGGAGTTACTGAAAGAATTACAAACGCTATTGATGCAGTATTGGAAAAAGAGTGGAAACAAAAAAAAGAACCAACAGACATTAAAAGTCCAAGACGAGCGTCTGAACTTTGGTATGGTATAGAAAGTGGTAAAATTTCAAAAATTACGGACCCGCACGATAAACGGTTAAAAGAACTTAGCGAATTAGTCAATGTTACGCTTTATGATTCAGGACAACCGACCAAACCAACGGTAGAAATTAGAGATAAAGGAATTGGTTTAGAACCTGAGCAATTTTCAAAAACAATTCTTGACCTAAATGGAAATAATAAAATTGGAAAATTGCACTTAATGGGTGCTTATGGACAAGGTGGCTCAACTGCCTTATCATATAACGACTTGACCATTATTATGTCAAAACCATTTTTTGGCGACCAACGCAAAAAGAAAAAAGTAGCTTGGACAGTAGTAAGAATTAACCCAGGTGACATCAATAAAGATAAACACGAATGGTATGAATATATGGTTGACAATTCAACTGGTCAGCCTTTGGTGTCTGAAATTTCAGATGAAGAATTTGAGCCGGGAACTCTTGTTCGTCATATTATGATGGATTTGGGACGGTATAAAGGAAAAATCACAACCCCTTCAAATTCTTTATGGTATTTAGCACACAATTATCTCTTTGATCCAATAATCCCTTTTACAATCTCTGATAGAAGAAACAATTCAAAAGACAACAGAACCGTAACAGGAAACAATCGATTATTGACGAATACTGAAAATCTTGAATACTTTCAGGAAGTTCCGTTAACATTTAAAGACGGAAAAGTAATAATCTATTATTGGGTTTTAAATACAAAAGGAGAAAATCCGAAAGACAGAATTAAACATTATACCCAACCCTCAAATCCTATCATTATAACATTCAATGGGCAAAAACAAGGTGTGATTACCAATGGACTAATTAAAAACGATTTAAAACTTCCTTTCTTAGACAGATACCTCATTGTTCAGATTGAAGCTGATAATATGGATAATGATTCTAAAAGACAGCTATTCAGCAGTACAAGAGAATCATTACGAGATACTTCTATTTTGGAAGACTTGAGAAAGCTAACCATTGATACTTTAAATGAAGATGATGAACTTAAAAGACTTGACAGGGGAAGAAAACAAAGATATTTTACGCAGGAAGACACTCAAGTACTAGATAGCTTAAGAAAGAGACTTGCGAGACGCATAAATTCATTTCTGAAAAGCTCTGGAAGTGGCACATCTGTTACAGCTACTAAAACAAGTGATACAGTTAATACAGAGAAACTGCCTGAAATTCCTGTAGAAGACCCACCAACATTTTTTGAAATTATCACGAAATCTCCAAAAGAAGTTCACAGAAATAAAACTTTCTCAATAAAGTTCAAAACAGATGCTCATCCAAATTATTTCGCTCATGCAGAAACTTTTGTTGCATTTATAGAGCCTCAATCATTTGGAATGTTTACTGGTACAGCAAGAGTTGTTGACGGGTATGGTTTGGCTTACTTTAAAGTGAATGAAGAAACCGAACTTGAAGAAACTGGTCTAATAACATTAGAACTTAGACCACCAAGACAAAAATCGTATAGTGCTACGGTAGATGTTATTGCAGTTGAAAGTCCTGAAGACTCAAACCCTGAAGGAGATGGAAAAAACAAAACTCCAAATATTCAAGTCGAATTTGTTTACAAAGAAGATGGTTGGTACAAAGACAACAACTGGGACGAAAATAGTGTTGCGGAAGTTTTAGACGACCAAGATGGAGTAATAATTTATGTTTCAGCTGAAAATAAAAACCTATCAAAATTGGTAGTTAAAGCTCAACGCCAAAATGAAGTGGCAGGTGATAACATAAAGAACAAATATTTAGAACATATTTCATTCTACGCATTCATGATAAATCAAAACAAAGCCGAAAGCTTTAAGGATGAAGATGGCGAGCCTGTTTCTGATGATATTTTCCAAAAGTTAAAACAAGCAAGTTTAAAAAATGCAAGTGAAACGGTTTGCGGAATGATTAATGACTTTTTTGAACCAATAATTACAGAAAGCATCGAACAAGAAAAGGTTGAAATATGACAGAGATAGAGTTTGTAACACCTTGGGCTAACAAAAGAGACAATGACCCATTGCACTCACTATGCTCTTATTTAGGTGCATTCCCTCCTTCTTTGGCGAATTATTTCATAAATTATTTTACTGATGAAGGGGATTGGGTGTATGACCCTTTTTCTGGTCGGGGAACAACATTATTGG